>Ga0126342_10017423_pt1 | contig 12427 bp, 10 predicted proteins | sample Cyp1metagenome_FD_92528 | JGI IMG/M metagenome (GOLD analysis project Ga0126342, IMG submission 92528) | Coral microbial communities from Lord Howe Island, Old Settlement Bay, Australia - Cyphastrea 1 metagenome | ecosystem: Host-associated > Invertebrates > Cnidaria > Coral ... | reverse complement strand
GTATTTTTAGGAACCTCTTCGGCGAGCACTTGTTGATTTACGTTCGTATGTCGATATTGTTGATTAACTTTGCATGGTTTTGGTCCAAGTGCTGCTTTCAAATTCCAGGTCCGGGTGTGCGCGCGCCTCTTCTGTATAACAAATGTCGCACTTGTATTATCTTGTATTAAATAATAACATACAGTTTTACTTCCCAGGGAGTTCTAACTATGTGGAACACTGGGATATGAAGAAATACATGGTTCAATTCAGGCCTAACAGTGATGTCCCCAAATCAAAGTTAGCTGCCCCATAATCGACTGCACAAGTTTTACATTATATTATGCTTTATTATATTTTTAAATTAGTATATTTTATTATATGATTATATTATTATATATTATCATTATTTATAATATTATATTATATTGTATTATATTTTATCATATTATATCATAATTTATTATATTATATGTGATTTATTTATATATATATACAGATGACAGTATATATATATGCATATTTACAGTGTGTATATATATACATACACTCTGTGGATCCAAGTAGTTTCTTAGGAAGTACGACTGGGATATGATGACTAGGGGCTTCAGTACCTTGTCAGACAGTGTTTGGATCCATAGGGATATATAGTACAGGAAATCAAGAGAAAAACATATGACCGTTTTTTGTGGACTACCAAAGATTGACCATATATTCTCATAGTGTGGTTATATCATGTTCCACACGATTAGATCATACTGGATCATCTTTACACAAATTTATCATTTTTCTTAAATCAAACTTATCCAATATAATTACTCATATCATTTTATATCACAATTATCTAACATATTTTAAAACACACACATAGTTCATTTCCCTATTGGGTGTTGCCCTCCGGTCAAACGTAGGCTGGAACTGCAAAGATGCCGTCTTGGAAGCCGGGCCGAGGAGCGCGTCGGAGTGAGAGCTAGAGCCAAGCCGGGACCCAGTACACTATTCCTATAACTAATAGGTAAATTATCGCACTAAATGACACTGTTCAATTTCCATGTCAGTTTGCCAGAGGCTAATCAGGTTGTTAAGAGGTGGTAAAAGGTGATTCATCAGGTGATTACATAATCAGGTGATAACTAATCAGATAGGGGACATACTCATGCTCTTTGAGCTGAGACAAGATGGAAACATCATTTTTTGATGTGATTTTGTGGTTGTTCCGGAACTGCGTCAAGAAGATACCCAATAGTGGGCTCTTGGTTGCTAATTAGCCGTCCTTTAATGGTTGGTGGTTTCAAACATTTTTTATTTTCCATGATATATGGGATAATCCTTCCCATTGACTAATATGTTTCAAGATTGTTAAAACCACCAGACAGTTTACCATGTTGTTGGCTCTGGGAATGGATGGTTTCCACATCACATTTGCGCAATCGGCTGGTGATACCCGTCATCCTGGACGGCCTGGAAAGCTGGTTGGAGGTGGACGGCAATGTGCAGATTCCAAAAAAAATCACCAGAGCTGAAGGCCGGTGAGCCGCTGAGCTATCACTCGATGCCCTTGAATCTATTTGAATCTATAAAAGTGATGATTTTCCATATCTCTCTTTGTTTTCGCAAAGTTTGCACCAGGGTATTCCCCTGTCTGTTACAGTTTTTGCCACAGTTCTTGTGGGTGGCGAATTTTTCTGGGTGGTGGAGCCACCGACCAGATCAATTGCTGTAGTCCAAACAATGAATCACGCAGGATTGTACATATATTTATATATAATTGTGTAGGATATATATATATATATTACATAGATATACTATTGCATTGGAAAAAAATATCCTATCCTATCCTATCCTATCCTGTCCTTTCCTATCCATATACACAAGTGATACTTCTCCAATTGTTGCTCCCCCATTTCAGACGTGGTTCACCATGGTCCACCCGTTTTCAGACGTGGCCGGGAAATTTTGCGATGCTGGTGGATTGAGGATGGTAAATCCATGGCTTTCATAGCTGGTTGGTAGGTGGGAACATTGGTTTAGTATGGGACAATAATGATTAATGATGGTTAATATTGGTTTTTCTAACCTCTGGTTGGTGGGGTTAATGATGGTTAATAATGGTTTTTCTAACTTCTGGTTGGTGGTGACTGGAACCATGGAATTTTGAATGACTTTCCATGAGCAGTTGGGAATGTCATAATCCCAACTGACGAGCTCGCATATTTTTCACAGGGGTAGGTCAACCACCAACCAGATACCAATAATATGATGTTCTGATAGATTCTTATATTCACTGATGTATGAAGATTCTTATAAATTCTGATCCCAGTATGTTCCCACAAACAAACCCTGGGGATCCTGGGATGTTGGCTCCAAAAGGATTGCTTTGAACATGCACTTTGTGATCCAAGAGAAATTACTGCAGAAGGTTCGTTGCGTTGTCACCCTCTTCTTGGCCGTCACCGTTCTTCGGCGCTGGTTCAGATGGGTTCGGAATGAAGTGATGAAGATGGTAAAAGACATCCACCGTTCACCCAGGAAATAACCTTTATATATATATAGTCCATGTTTCGCAACAAAAAACAGCAGATTGGTTGGAATCAACCATATTTAAATCTCATTTAAAATCCCAAAACATTCTAGCAGATTCTAGCATGTCAAACTGTCAAACAGTAAACGCCATCTGGTTGGTGGTTTGGAACATTTTTTATTTTTGCATATATTGGGAAAAATCATCCCAACTGACTAAGCAGCACTTTCCGCTGCAAAGACCAGCTAGCTCGCGAGAAACCGGGGGGGTCACGGGGTCGTTCGGCTGCCTCGTGGCTCCACAACAAAGAGTAACAAAGAGTAATATTTTTCAGAGGGGTTGAAACCACCAACCCAGCCATAAATTTTCCTGGAACCACCCAGGCATTTGTCTCCATGCGCTTTCTTCCTCAGTTGCCGAAGTTGTGCCTACTGGCGTGTCTTTGGGACACCTGGCGTTTCGGTTAGATTTTCCGTGGACCCTGAGTTGGTCAAGGTCGGTGTCTTGTATAGAAACCCCTTAAAAAAGGAATCATCCCAAAATGGCCGCAAGATTCAAGTTAGTGAAATATTGTAATTTACCCAGATTGATGTTTCTTATGTAAAATTAGTGGCAAAGTTCATGGGTAATTTGCGACCTTTTGTATCATTTGGACAATTGGTTAGTGGCAAAACAATCTATTTGGATACATGTATTTGGATAAATTGCAATGAAATAGCCACTTTTTTCAGGTGATTTAATTACGGTCATTTATCCAGATGATGTATCTTATTCTGTCACTATGTCAATGGGATCTTACTTTGTATAATATCTTTTGGAGGATTCCTTTGGAGGATTACAACCAAGACGCAAGTGACTATGAGTTCCTTCGCACACTTCATCCCAGCAATTTCGACTCTGAAGTTGAAAGCCCATTCAGCTGTAGATATATATGTCCAGCGCAAATCCTACTTAACATAGCTGCAAACCAACTTACCTGCTCGTTATGTATGGAATATTTACCTTTGTAAATCCTCCCTAAGTCAGCCACATGTAGATCCAATATTTCGATGTATTTGGATGATCACCTCGCTATCCTGATCCAGTCATATCCCCATAAAAGGATTGGTGAAAAATCCCCTGGTTTTGCAAGGTATATTGCTAGGTATATCTCATGTAACATCAGGTATCTACTTTTGTTTTTTTATCTGTTCTTATTGAACTATTGAATTTTGAGGGTGTATCCCATTCTCAGACAGCCAGTTGGTCCGTTCAACCGAGGGTTTGGATCATTTCTGATTAATCATATGGAGGTTTCCATGGTCACAGGGCTATCCCAATAGCTGGATGGTTTATTTCATGGAAAAGCCGAAAATAGAATGGATGATTTAGTTTTTTTGTTCTCGATTGACTTAAGACACCTGCATATTTTCTTCTGGAGTCTGGTTGATGATCATTTTCCATATGGTTGTTTCTTACAACTGTGAACCCCCAAAACATAGCTTTAAATATTAAACTAATCTCATGACTTGGATGATTTGCGGGTCCCCTTATTTTCGGAAATTCCCTTAGGTTCCCTCCCAGCAGCATCATTTTCCATAGTCTCTCTCAGAATGGCATCTGAGGATACGGCCACAGTGTTAATATCTCCTCGTCAGCCTGAGAGTAAGTTGAATTGGAAAGAAGACAGGTGCGGAAAACCTGCGAAACCCTCGGGATTCGGTGGCTTATTTTTTTTTGGGGGGGGTCTAAAATAGTGGGTACCCCAAATCATCCAAGTCGTTATACCATTTTAGTATTGAACACCATGGTGACTTGGGGTAATTAGCCTCATTTAGGAAACTTTCATAGGTGAAATATATATATATATAAGTATATATTTGCTTGAATGATGTATGTGATGTATATTGATCAATGATCTTAACTGTTTTTTCCGAAACTGCTTGTCGGTTGAGGATCTAGTAAGGATGTAGATGTTGAAATATATACCTTAACGACCTTAATACACATTGAAAGCCTCAGCAATGCCCTGGTTCAAAAGGAACTCAATGAGATCTTAACCATCATTTATACGATGCTTGAACTGTTTTAACCATCATTTATACACCTCTGTTGGATTATCTATGTTATCACCGTTTCATGTGGCTGTAACTAGGTTGGTTTATTTTTGTTCCATTCACTTGTAGACATATCCAGCATAGATCTTGCTTATGATAATGAAATATAGTGAAGCAATAGATACATAGGTAGGGGCTCCACACTGTACCAGGTATACATGTTGATTTCTCAAAGTCTCTTAAAACATGTAGATCCTCGTTCAAAGTGCCATTTAACTGGTAGATGATTCACCATAATCCAGCACTATGACTATTCTCAGCTCCTGCTATATATATATGTATATATGTGTATGTATATATATATAGATGAATATTATATATAAATTAAATTATTTCTATTGAAAATCTACTAATATTAGATACACCTACTTGTGCATCTATATTTTATACATACATATATATATAACCCATAGCTTTCCCCTTTGACAAAACGCAGCGCAGAATCTGCCTAATTTGAGTTCTGTTTTGAGGCATGGAATCCCCTATGGCCTTCAAGAAGGCATCTACTCGAAGCATATGGTCTTCACCGGAGGGGTCTCTTTGGCATGTTACGTCCTGGGGGTGGTGCACTTCATCTATCGCCGCTTCGGGACAGAAGTCTTCCAGGAGCATCTCAGGGGGCCGCTTCGAAATGGGCATGGGGCATGGCTTAACCATTGCTATCGTTAGACGAAAAAACGCATTTCTTGTGAAAAAATGTGTCATTATTGTTAAATCATTGGTTCCCAGTAAATTCTCTTATTTCCTCCTTAAGTCACCATAGAAGAACTATTTCCCATGATATTAAAATCCTATTAAATCAAAATTATATGAACTGCTATATCATATCACCATATCCATTATACCAGATCAGTCAATAGAATATATACCTAATGTTGAGTATGGCTAGAATTAGAAGTATACATTTAATGGCATATGACTACAAGTAGCTACATTACACATATATATATATATATATATACATATCCATGATATTCATCTGATATTCCCATGTTGTTTTTCCCATTGAAGCACCATGTTTTGTTGATGTTTTAACCCTCTGGGTGTTGATCAAATGTTCCATAATATACATAATATGAAATATTACCACCTGGTAAACTAACATAGACCCTGAAAATCACTATTTTTTTTTAATGGAAATGAATCTTCCAACCCCTATCTGCCAGGGTCTATGTTAATATACCAGATTGTAAAATTTAAAATATAACTATATACCATGTAATTATTAAATCATAAACATATCATATTTACCATGGTAATTACCATAGAATAAATCCATTGTAATCCATTTGTTATCAATACTATGTTAATCACTATATATACCATATTAGTGATATATCAGACTATTATTGACGATATATATATATATATAATAATTATTACTATGGCTATAGTATTTATTACAATGATGATAGATCATGGTAATCCTAGTGTTAATTCATATCATTATTGTTAAATCATTTGATATTCCCATGTATTTCCCATGGTTATGATCACTATAATCACGATATATACATTATACCATATTAGTGAATACAATATTATTATTGTTGATATACCACATATATATATACACATAATAAATCATAAGAATCACTATGACTATAGTATTACCATATAGTAATCGCCAGGACTGCGACTTCGCGGGCGCCTCTTCGGGCAGCTGGGCGGCGCTGGGCGCGCTGCTGGCAACGCAGGGGGCGGGGAGCGTGGAGGCCTTGTTCCACTCAGGTTCCGTTTGCGGGGAACACCGACCTGGGAAAGACCGGGGAAAAACGTCGGGAAACCTGGGAAAACTTGGAAATTCCCGGGAAAAACGAGGGAAAACCTAGGGACATCCTACAAACATGTGGTCTTCACTTCTGAAATATAGAAGCGAAAAATCGGTAGAAGGGGTTTCCTGCAGAATTTTCGCTGAAACAGACCGATTATGGGGATCAACCCCGTACTCGGACCAGTGGTTCAACTTGGCAACAAAAATCGACACCTTTCTTTTCCGGTGGATGTTCGAGAAATCCCATCCCTTCAACTGGGGCATGGCTAAGCAGTTCCGACTGCTATCCCCACGATTGATGGTTATGCCAATGATTTTTAACAACATTGCCAAGTTACAGTAACCTTTGAACTTCCCAATATCTGGGGCACCACCTTACCTGATACCCTCTGGTAAACTAACATAAGTATGGAAAATCACCATGTTCAATGGGTATAAATTCACTATAAATCACCATGTTCAATAGCTATGTCACAAATTACCAGAGGGTACTTTTTCCTATAAAACAAGTACCCAATCTCCAAACGGGTGGTCAGGTTTAACGCTTAAACCCCATGAGTTCTCTCCCCAACTTCCCATCTTCGATTCCCAGTTCCCAATGATATCTTGATCTCAGGATTTCCCTCGGCAAATTTCCCGGGAATTTCCACAACTCCCCTAATGAAGAACCCCTGTGTCTCAATCAACAATCTATATTTATCCATTGATTTAATACTTTTTCGAAGTCATATCGGATCGACCACCGCTCCGAGCTTCTTCGATGTTCTGAACCTTTTTTGGAGTCTGTTTTTTTTGGATAATTTGCTGATTTAATCCACATCTTTGGTGCTTAACCAGTTGTGGTGATGAAACGCACACTTCCGGCCACATTTTTCCATGGCAGCCCGTGACAGGCATTCTCTCAGCCGTTAGCTTGGTCACTCGGCTCTTATTTCCTATCAGGCAGGAGCCAAGGGGCTACAAAGATTTTCCCAATCACATGCGTTTTTTTGTTGCAATAGATTTAGCTAAATGATATATATATATATACAGTATATATATATATACAGTATATATATATACAGTATATATATATATATATATTGAACTCGTACTTGAATATTGATACCCCATCCAGTATTTAACTTGCAGTCTGGGAAATTTGAGCCATACCCATATGCTATATCATTGACCTTCCAAATCTGCATGGCTATGAGAAACGACCAAATCGGCATGCCCTTAGTGGGTCCATTGGTAGCTTTTGATTCGAGCCATGACCATCTGTTTGTGGGTTAAAGTGATTGGCCCCCCAAAAAACATATGATTTACTACGAAACCTTGGTTGGTCAATGGTTGGCTTTGGCATAAATGATTATGTGTTCAATCATGGGGTACTCCTAAAAGGCGATGGTTCATCATGATATATTCTGCCAGAATTGCCATGGTAGTGGATGCTGGGGGTATACCGACTAAACCACATGGTCAAATCTGCAATGACTAGACAAACATCATTCATTATCGCGAAATAAGGGCAGCACCTTGAAGAAAACTGAGTTGGATTCCATAAACACCCTCCAAGTAGCAATAAAGATTGTGTTTCACCTCATGATTTTAGTACATTTCAGTATTCTTACCATTTTTGGGGGGTACTTGGAGGGTCTATAGGCATGTCAACATGTCTGAACCCAGCAACGTATTCTTGATGAGCAACGGTGGGTCCCGAATTAGTAAACCCAATGCCATAGACCTACCGTTGGGTGATAATATTACCACTTATTTATGGTAATTGTTGGAGGATAGTTTATTGTTGGCTTTACCACATTAACATGAAACCTGGGCAGTATCAGGGGATCATTTTATCACCGAAGCATTGACATTCAAATGTTGTCCAATAATAGGACAATTCATGACACAGCTAGCGCTACCCAATGTTCCCTATGCACAACTAAGCTTCAAGTGGCACAGCCCGAGACAAAAACATGGCTGGAAAATCCACCAGCAATAGCTCGATGGTCTTTTCCCAACGAACTCAACTTCCATAATTCGGGGATTTCCCACGTTTGATTCCTGCAGGGGATAATCATTTCAAGTCCATAACAATTCAACTATTCTTTGGAACGAGTGGGGGTTCAAGGTTCCCCGTCATTAACTCATTATCCCAATGCTAATCTGACCATGTGCGAAATGCCAACTCAACCCAGCAGAATAGCGCAAAGGAATCATATGTTCGCACTGTCTCCAGCAAATCTTGATCCTGAATTCCGAGACTTGGATAGGGGGGAAGTTTACAGCAAACCCTTATTTTCATTTTTTTAAACTATGAGTTTCAGCAACCCCTATCTTCTTGCATTCAATGAAATCCGATAGAATATTCTCAAATCGGTTGGTTTTTGGAAGCATAACCAACTCAGATGCAGTTGTTGCGCCAGGTCAATTCATCATCAACATCATCATCACCATCATCATCATCATCATCATCATCAAAATCAAAATCATAATCATGATCATCATCGTCATCATCATCATCATCACCATCATCTTCATCATCACCATATATATATTTACATATATATAATATTTAATGCATCTATCATAAATCATCATCTATAGTCTATAAATCTATAATCCACACTAATCTATATTTGAATATATTAATCATCTGTCATCTAGGATCTTTGATCTTTGATCTATGATCTATCATATATCATATATCATATATCATATATCATCTATCACCTATCATCTATCATCTATCATCTATCATCTATCATCTACCATCCATCATCTATCATCTATCATCTGTCATCATCATCATTATCATTATCACCATCACCATCATCATCATCATCATCATCATCATCATCATCATCATCATCATCATCCTTATCATCATCATGATTTTCCCAAATAGACATAGTCATTCAGCCAAGGTCTATCTGTTTCCCTTCCCCTTCTCCTTGCTGCTGCCTGGCTGCCAAGCCGTCGAAAGCTTTGCCACTTCCTTGGCCCATCAAGCGAAGATGAAGACTCCAGGCTGACCGCCGGCACCAAGCCTAAGCGGGCCATTGATTCAAAGGGGAACCACATGGTGAGTATATGGTTACAGTAGCATATGGTTAGTTAGTATATGGTTAGTATGATTAATATATGCTTAGTGTATGGTTCATCTACGGTTAATATATGGTTGGTATATGCTTAATGTATGCTGAATATATGCTTAATCTATGGTTAATATATGGTTAATACGTTGGATAACTACCCATCTATTAACCATACCTAGACCCTCCAAATACTCCAAATACCACCCAACAATATGATAAAATAATAACATTATGAGGCAAAACATTTTTTTTTGGATACTTGGAGGGTCTAGGAATATGCCCACAAAATCATGTGGAATTTAGAAGCCATAGTCGGGTTTGATTGAAAATAGCTGACTTAAAAAATGGTTGGTCATCAAATTGTCCTGTTCAACTAATTATTCAACTTGTCATTCATTCATCCATTCCTTCCCTCTGGTATTCCCAAGTGTTTTTGACCAACCCAAATAAATATGCTTCTTACTGCTCCAAAAAACGTTTTTCATCCGTTTTCCCATGGTTTCCCCGTTGTGTGCAGTTCAATCTGTATGTTTCACCCATGAACAAAACCCTCTGCAGTTCAGCCCGCAAGGAGCCTATGCCGCGATCACTTCCAAAGGAAAGCTCTTAATTTGGCCGCTTTGAGTGCAGATTGTTCTACAGTAGCCCCCAAAAAGATGCTGAAAAGTTCCGGAAATGTTTCATCGTAAGGAGTAAAATCATCGAACTAGCATCCTGGAAACACTGTTCTACCTGCTTTTGCGGTTGCTGTAGCCTCATATCGGCGATTGTTGAAGTCGTCAATTGACCTCGTCCTTAGTTCATCATTGATGTAAGTCATGAATTGGTCATTGATGACTGAACTCCTCACTTGTGACTTACGACGACTTTCAGCGCTTGATCATGTTTGGCGCTTTAATAGTGAATCTTGCGATAAATCACACAATTTTGGGGTAGCCATTATTCAAACAAACCTGTCTCTCCCAAAAAATGTGTCTCTGATCGATACTTTTGAACAAATGGGCTGGTTGTCCATTACCCATGGTATGACCCATCATAGAAATCTGTTTCTTTTTTTACTAAACATGGGACCACAAAAAACATGTTGTACTCATGTTTCCGATAGATTGGCAACGTTTTCCTTAAAACCAATCACTTTGAATAGAAGCAATGTTATCATCATTGTATATTGTATAGTTGTGTTATCAATAATTTATTATATATATTTATTCCAGGACCCATTATTTGTGATTATAGCTTTATTGCTGATCGATATAATATCTACATAATCTCTATATATAGTACCTAGACTTGATTATATACTGTTTTATTAACTTATTATTCGTTAATCATTATCAAACATTATCAATCATTTTCAATCATTATCAATCATTATCAATCAGTATCATTCATTATCAATCGTTATCAATCATTATCAATCATTATCAACCATTATCATTCATTATCAATCATTATCAATCATTCTCAATCATTCTCAACCATTACCAACCATTACGACTATCATAACATATGGGTTTTTCTCATTGTTTGTTCTCTTCCATTATGTAGTTTTACATATTTTCCATTCTACAGCTGTATGGTTACTATCATCAACATGTTCAATCCTTACTTGGAGGATCATCCCACTTAGTAAGTGGTTAATATGTAATCCTGGTCCCTAAGTCCCCATTCAGTAGATTATCCGATTCATAAGAGGGTAAACTAACCCCACGCCTACACAAACTGCATAAACAAATCCTGAAATGATCCTCCAAGTAAACCCCAGATCTTTTTTTTGGCCAGCATTAACATTGATGTTAAAACTGTTCTATATGTTATATTTTTTAGTTTAATCATCATTTACATTCTATCAGGTCAAAACAAATCCTTAACTACAATGGTTCTATTATATAGCTCTATGCTACTGTCCATTCTATACTTAGTCTTACCATCAACATTCTCAATCGGAGAACCATCCTTATGTCCATTCCGTCAAACCTCAATAAATCCATTTCGTGACCCTGGTCACTAAGTCCAGTAGTTTGTCCTATTTGCAATCATTTATATGCGGGTAATAGTCAATTATTTTCGATATCCTTTATCATTGCTATCATTCCTATACCCAATCCTATCACCACATTCTGAACATTCTGAATCTTCATTCATAAGTTCTATTTTAGTCATTCTAAATTCAAAAATATATATCTAATATACGTAGTTCAATCATTTAGTTCTAGATTCTATAGTATAGTTAAATCATTTAGTTCTATAGATTCTTAAACCACACAGTGATCCCCGAGGTTTTTTGCCTGCAGCTTGAGACGCGAGAGTGGCAGCCGCTGCTATCGCTTCGCGGTGCGTAGCGGTCCTGACTTTGAGAGCCCCAACGGCCTAGGTGCCGCCTGCTTGCCCCTTGCAGTGTGGTCAACACAGCTATGAAAACTGCCTCGGTTTGCATGACATGGTATCTGGGTAAATTTGATCACGACCGAACCCTGTTCTCCCGAGCCCTGGAATCATGGTTAATGAGAGAAATCATCTCCAAATGGCCCAAGATTTCAGGTTAGTGAAATATGATAATTGACCCAGATGGTATGTTTAGGTCGAAAAAACATGGGGAAACCGTAGTTATAGCCTGGTTGATGTGTTATACAACCTCATTTTTTTCTTTGGGATTATTGTCTCAGCCAGTGTAGAGAAACCGTTGTCAACCAACTCATATTTCATGAATCATCAAAACTGCAGATTCCAGCAGGAAAATCCTGAAAAAAATTACTTTACTTCGTGTGATCCCCACCATGACATTTATAGATTTTCTTACTGGCAAATCTTCTGGCATTCTATCTGACATATCTTCTGGCATTCTATCTGGCATTATCTGGCATATCTTCTGGCATTTTCTTGTGGCATTCTATCTGGCAAATCTTCTGGCATTCTATCTGGCATATCTTCTGGCATTCTATCTGACATATCTTCTGGCATTCTATCTGGCAAATCT
>Ga0126342_10017422_pt1 | contig 12427 bp, 8 predicted proteins | sample Cyp1metagenome_FD_92528 | JGI IMG/M metagenome (GOLD analysis project Ga0126342, IMG submission 92528) | Coral microbial communities from Lord Howe Island, Old Settlement Bay, Australia - Cyphastrea 1 metagenome | ecosystem: Host-associated > Invertebrates > Cnidaria > Coral ... | reverse complement strand
TGCACTGTAGCCATGGCCAAAAGAATTATGGAAACATGTCAATAGAAAAGTTGTCACCCCTTTCAGGAAACAAATAATTATGGAAATGGTCATATGCCAAGAAGCACCCTCACATGGAAAAAACATATATGGAAATTTAACTGCAGCACGTCTTGCCCCTTCCAAAAAGGTTCGGTATACAAGGTATTACCGATTTTTGAGGTGTGCATTTTTACGGCCCCGGCGCGCCGCAGTTGTTTACCTGCCCATGTCGACCATATATATATATGTTTGTGTATAATATATATATATATAATGTATGCTGTATATATGCGTGTGTGTGTACATACGCAAATCACAAATGTATTTGTTTTTCGTATTGTACCCCATTTGATTCGGTATTCCCTCTCTTATCATACGATTTCATGGTGTATTTGTTTCATCGTTTGCAACTTAGTTTATTAGAACTATGTTGTACATTTCATGTGTTTCATGTTGTTTATTAAGTTGTATCTTTTTTGAACCTGTGAAATATGTTTGCTATTGTTTGACCTAATCGATCATATATACATATATACATATATAACAAACCTAAAGTATGGTTCTAATTCATTGAAATATCTGACCTGCCTAAGCAATCCTAACCCTTTTGCTCTCTCTCTCTCTTGTTGACTTTTTCCAAGTGTTTCCGATCTTCCCGTCTTTCCCTATGTCACATGTCTATTTGTCTCCCTTTCTATCCGCCTGGAGTATCCATCTGTTTGCCTGCCTGCCAATCACATGTATTTATCAATCTGCCTACATTGTCATATAATATTATCTATCTGTTTGTTTTTGTATATAATATACAGGGACTTAAGTCTCCAAGGAAAATGCTGAACAGCGTCAGTCATTCCCAAAAGACACGCATTACAGTTTTGTCACATATTGCATTTTGCCCATATCTACGGGAATTACCATAGATACAGGCACAATTTGAATACTGTAAAAAAAAATACATTGTTTTCTTATATATATATATATAGTTAGAGGAAGGCAACCTCATATTTGCAGTTGGTTACCCAACAAAGAGGGCTGCATTCGTGACTGATATCCTTCTGGGATGCTGGAGTCACATAACTGCATCGAGTTCCAATTTCCGTATGGCACGCCGCCAAGCTAACAAGAAGTTAACTATTAAGTAATTTTTCATTGTTCGCTTTCGCAGAAGCTAAACCTATTGTATGAACAGTCCTTCTATGGAATTCCGAGAGATGGGGATCGGAGTGTTTTTCTATTGTGGCCATTGATGTTTTTTGGAGTCCTCGACTTGGACTTTGCCTCGGTGATTGGATTTTATTTGATATGGCATTATGCAGTAATTCGGCGGCTTATTCATAGATCAAAGTTTTGCGGTTATCAACATGTTATATTGGGATTCAAATCCCATTATAAGTCACTTTTGTGATCATTTTCTGGGTTTGTAATTTTCTGAGTTCGTGTGTGAGTTTGTGCGTGTGTGCGCGAGGATCAGTGTTACTTCACCCACCAATGTGAACCAAAATGGGACTATGTCATCTACTGGTGTGTTGCAGTGCATGAGTTCATTTATACATGCATTTTAAAATACGCAGAGATGATAAACATACACGTATACGGTATACGCACCTTAATTTCCCATCGATGCATTTGAACGGATCCATTCACATCCAGATGCGTCCAAACATCCGTTTATCCTTTCCTGTATGCATATACTGTTGCATCTGCATAACACGCGCAAATATATATCAAAACATGCACAAATGGGCGGTACCACCCGGTCAAAGTTTGGCTGACAATGAACTACTGCATTCATGTATTTTGGGGAAATTTCGGATGGTACCTCAATCTGTTGCTAAGAATGGACATATATATATATATATACACCCACCAGCGAAACATTTTTGTGCAAGGTATCTAAAATTAGCCGTATGTAAATATGTCCATATGTTATATATATACATATACAGTGTATGTGTTTAAATATGCATATATGCACAGCAATGGGTTCATGTAGTATGTGCACAGTTGTTTGGTTTGGTGGTGGTAACTGACGGTGTTTGAATGTATGCAGACAAAAACAAATAAAATACACAGACATATATGTATATATACACATACACTGTACATTGTTTTGATAGAATCACTGATGACAAACAATTTGTTTCAACGACACTCTGAAAGTAGTTCATCCAGGTGGTCTGTTGGAACGATCGCTCGGGGAAATACAGAACCTCTCTTCACCCATGGTGCCCCAAAAAAACAGTATGTACCATCCATGTGCCCAAATCCGACTGGGTTCTCCAGTCCACTGCCCGCAAAAATTGCCCAAAACAAATTAAACGCGTTGTCACATGTTTCCTGGGAGTATGTTATTTCTGTCTGCTGCGTGGATATGATTCAGTAGTGGCAAAACCATCCAGCTCCCAAGGAACTCTTACCTGAGTTAAACTGAGAATAGGGTACGCCCTATTTCAATGGATTGTCATGCTTGTCTCATGATTTTTGCCAAACCCATGCGATTGGAGGAGTGTGGATCTTGAATTCTTGCGCTACGAGTTCCTTGGACAAGCCGAAGTTCGAGGGGTATTTGGTTTCAAGACGGCAGCAACCTTATTTGGTGCCCCAATTTTAAACAACTATAATAAACCCATAAATACCCATGAGGTCTTGTGGTTTTGGGGGCATTTTTTAAAAAACTAAAATGCCAGGATTTTGTGTCAGATCCCCAAATCGTTTTGTGGTTTTGGTTCGATTTGCGGGTGGACAATGACTGAAACAACCAGGGCTTTGGAGTGGTTGGTGACTCAGCTGTAAACGCGAGACAGACCTCGCTGCACACGTGGAGTGGACCCCAGCCGTACGCGCGAGATGTTACTCAGCCATACAAGCGTGGTTGAACACAAGAAACCCTAAAGGTGTCGCACCTGTTTCCTTACTTGTTTACACACAATAGACCTTATCTTGGCTTACTCCGTTGAGCAGAGTATAAACCCAAAAGGTGATGTCCCCGTTTGTGCTTGCTGGGTTGGATACATAAAAAAACCCTAAAGGTGTCGTTCCTGTTTGCTAGGTTGAACACAGTAAACCCTAAAGGTGTCATACCTGCCTGTTTCCTTATTTTTGTGCGCGCAAAAATCCCTCATGGTGTCGTACCTGTTTGCTTACTTCCTTGAGCACAGTAAACCCTAAAGGTGTCCTCCCTTATTGCTTACTGGGTTGAACCCATAATATAACCTAAAGTTGTCGTCCCTGTTTGCTTACTGGGTTGAACACACAATAAGCATCAATAAGCCCTAAAGGTGTCGTCCTTGTTTGCTCGGTCGAACACAATAAGCCCTAAAGGTGTTGTACCTGCTTGATGATTATGTTGAGCACAGTCAACCCCAAAGGTGTGTTGGTCGCGTGTGCATTGCTGAGCCTGATTTGTGTGTATGCAGAGTGTGCGCGGCTGAGTTGTTTCTGCGTGCGCGGCTGAGTTCGATCTATGCGCGTGGCTGAGCCGTTTACCGTTTGGATTCCTGCACCAGTGTGAGGGTCTGGATTTGAATCTTTAGGTCTTTGTGAACCGAGGATTTTCCTTGCCAAATATATACCTAGAACAACCGAGGCAGCAATAATTATATATCTATGTTTGGTGAAAAAAAAACTTTTGGAAGGGCCAACCTTCAAACGGAGTTTTTTATGAGACGTAAGTTTTTGGATATTGGATGGTTCCAGTAAATTGTGATGTTTTGAGTGGAATGGGATTCTCTCAATTCCACAGGTGTGGCGGAGACTTTCGGCGAATGAAGAAAGCATAACTCACGTGTCCAGCTTGAAAACCTCTACCAAAAACGTGACAAACTGAAACGGCATAAATTCCCAACCAAACGGTGTAAATTCCCAACCAAACGGCGTAAGTTATTTTCGCTGTAAAAAGTGTGCAAAATGCAAGAATGGCAGCTGACCCGGCAAGAATACCGCCAAACATGCCAAACAGTTGAAACGGAAGTCTTTGGCTGAGACGGCAGAAATTACTGAAGCGACAATAATTTCTTTAGCCTGGGCTGGCGGAAGAAATTTTGCCCAGCCGGCAGGCCTAGGTATATACACATACATAGGTACAATACATAGTAGGTATATATCACCCAAGTTCCCCCGAACGCGAACTCATCAGATCATACATCTGAAATTTTATCAAACGTTGGAGTAAGACATGTTGAGCCCCCAGGTGACTTCCCCATCTCACATCATCAACGAAGGTGGAACTAGGTGCTGCACCTAAGAGAATCGAAAAGATATGACTAGATGCCAGTCACTGAAAGGCTGAAAGCGGTCAATACAACGACAATTATGAACCATTTGCAGCTAAGGTACAGAGTGGTTGCCTGATGCATTGCTCGTTACAATAGCTGTGGCTATTTGTTGCATAGGGCTTCGTTTGTGCTACCTCGCGCGGACAGAGTGATTCTGGCGCCGACGCACATCAATTTCTCTCGCGATGCAGGGCCCAACTGAGTCAGAGAGACCTCCGGGAGTCTCGTTGAAGCTAGTGTTTTGTCGTGTTTTGTTTGTTGTTCTATCCAAACAGGGTTGCTCCAATTTGCAGGTAAATGATAGCCACAAGGGAGGTAAATTGGTCATTTTACTTCTAATTTTATCCGCTTTTACCTTTGGTGTTTGGAGCAACCCTGAACGGTGGTATGCAGTTGGATGATAATTAATGAGTAAATTGAGTCTACGCCGTTTTTGTGGATGATGTAAAATGACCCGGTCATGACCCCCTAAAATTGACAATTGGGGATGGTATATTGTTGGGTTTACCACATTAGGTGCTCAACAATTCTTCTTCTCATCTCATGTCTCCGGGAAGTTGTTGGCGTTGATTCACCATGATTTTTCATTCTGTAACGTCATGGCCTCAGACCCTCCACTTCTGATCCATGGCCTCAGAGTCAATGTTGTTCCACATCATGTGGGAAGAAAGGAGATGTCAGGGTCCACCACAAGAGGCCAGGAAGAATTTTCAATATTGAGATTATTAAGTATACGTATACACATATTTTAAATTGTGACCATACAATTCCATACAATATATGGGTTTCTTTCAAAATTGTGTACACTATGTGTCATTTTCACGGGAATATCATGGGAATATCCCATCAAGACACCAAACAATTTTGTGAGAAAAACGTGGGTCTAAAACCAATATCATATACAGTATGGGTTGGTCTGAAAATTGGCTAGCCCATTCCATCCATGAATGATTTTATGGCTCTTCCCCAAAAACTGGGCCACCTTCATAGGATTAAATTCCCACATTTTCAGACCCATTCAATGGTGGTGTTTTGAGTTTTGAGTTTTATGGGTTGAACATGCTAATTGGGAACGCGTTGGCTTTGTACACAATCGGTAATCTATGTTGTACAGTGGATACCTGCGGATGTTTTTTGGGTGTGTTCCCCCTCATGAAAAGCAGGTTTCTGTGGCGTCCTGTCCCCAATAAAGCTGTATGTCGTTGCAGTCCTTGCACAACACACACATAGTGTGTATATATATATATGTGTGTTTTCTCGTTTTGATTAATTAGGTCCACTTACTTGCTGAATCTTCGTGACATACATACATATATTTATATATATGTACTAAAACCATCCACTCACAATCGTGAGTAATTGTGGTTGTAATGATAATGCAACGCAATGCAACGGAATCAAATGCAATGTGGTGTGGTATGGTGCGGTATATGTATATATATATATATATGTATATATATATATATGTATATATATATATATATATGTATGTGTATATATATATATGTATATATATACATGTATATATATATATATGTGTATTCTTAATCCGTGTAATTATATGCGCTGACGAGTACACAGACATGTTTTCTGTCATTTGACTTTCTTTGGGCACTGACTTTCGGAAAAACAATTCCGACAACGTCCTGACATGTATTTTGACATGTCTACTTACATGTATTCAGACATCTCGGCATGTTGACCGACACTTGTACTGATAAGGATTTTGACACCTACACTGACATTATATATCTATATATGATAATTTAATTATATATATATATCCTGCTATGACGTATTGTGTGACAACATATCCCCACTGAAGTCAGTGGCGCGGCGACATGCGATGGCAGAGATGAGGTAGCTGGAGTGACATAGATTTTGACCCTCAAAAAAGGAAGTGTTGCATCCCCGTAGCAGCACTATGACGTAGATTTATGTATATATATATATATATAGATTATTATATATTGTATGAAAAGCATGTGCAGATATAACAGAAAATATCACTAAGTACATCCTAGATGCTATTTACATACGAGATACACTAGCCATGGTTGTGAGAGACTTACTGCAACGGCTCTCAGTCGAGACCCTGATGGTTGTGCCGTTGCAGATGGGCCAGACAGCGCGAAACATGGAGGGCGACGGGGTCAAAAAGAAATGGTCTCAGTGAAGTGGGTTAAAGTATTCCTATGATTTTCAATATAGGATCAAGTGTTCAACAATTTTCCTATCATGTCGGGGAAATCATAGGAATATATGTTCCGAGCCTTGCCCAAAGACAGCGGTGCCAGCATGGTTGAGTCATTTGATTTCTTTAGTACCAGTGTTGTCATGTGTTTGCAACGCACGCAGTTTTTGACCCGCACACCCTCCCCGATACGATTCTTACGTGAGGTGATGCCAAAAGCAGAATCCGGTTACCCTGTGGTAGTAGTTAAACATGGGAATAACATATGCTTCATTCACAGAAGAATTCGCAATTTAGATAGCCATTTTAAGGAATTTCCCAGTGCCACGTTTGATGACTTGAGTGCAACATTGAAACACTTGAGAACAAAAAACAAACAGAGTTCTGGCGACTGCAGAAGTATGGTGAAAGAAAACATCAGTTGGAGGATCATCCCACGAATCAAGACTGGTTGGTAACGATCGAATTTATATATATATATATATATACATATTTAATTTATATATATATAGTATTTAACTACGTATTTATTTACTTACATACCTCATATTATATTATTATTATTATTATCATTATGATTATCATCATTTTTATTACTAATATAATATATATATATATATATTATATTTATAGCCAAACAAATCAGGTTCAAGGCAGTATGTCTCAAGAATCCTGTTTGGCTATTGTTTCCAAGTCTCTGTGAGATGGCTAAGTTGATTTTTAACTAGGTCGACCATGCTTTCTGTTAGATATGCATAGATGTAGTTATGAACCAACTTTTAACTTGGAGCGCCCTTCCTGCTGCAGTGAAACTTGGATTGATGGTCATGTGGGTGTGTCTGAAAAAGGGTCTCCCCAAAGTAGCTTCGCCATTGCCTTTAATCAACTTGGGGCACCCCATTTTCAGTCACCCATGTTGGTAACACGGCTGTATCATGGTGACTGTCCGCAGTGAATTTGTGGACATGTTGATGCAAACTACGGGACACGGCCACGTTCCAGGGTTCCGGCGAATTTGGTGTATGTATATAATATATGTGTATGTTTATATATATATATATACATATGTATACATACATACCTACCTACCTACCTACCTACATACAGACATACAGACATACAGACATACAGACATACAGACATACAGACATACATACATGCATGCATACATACATACATTTAGGAAACAAATGCACCTGTATAGTCATTCAATTATTCTTATATTTGTATATATATAGTTACGTTATGTATATGATGTATATATATATACACACATGCACTATGGATGTAAGTATGCATATACCTAGACACACATAGGGTATACATGTGTACATATAACTATGTACACATAGCAAAGATTTTTTCTATACCGGTTGTGTGTTTTCAGACGCATATGTGTGTGTGTACATGCAAATGGATTCGATATGTATATTTGATGTGTATAGGTAATCATATTTACATCTGCGTATTTGTTTATTCTACATACTTACAAACACTAGTGCACACATAAATTTGGTTGAATTGTGCTGACCTCACTGTGATGTCATTGGAATGATGGGTAGCAAGGGGAATTATCCCAATCTAGCCTTAATCAGGTTGGTGAACTATTGTAATTCAGCCAGATACATGCACACCGTTTTTTTTGTATTATATACACATGCTCATGACGCCATGAGGTGACAATTGCTGCCCCACTGAATCCACCTCGGGGCTACCAATGGCTGCAAGGCAATGTGACTTCGATGAACGCAGGTAAGACCTTAGGGCCTTAGGGCACATAGCTTCCTAGCATTGAGAGACAGAGAGATGTATATATATATATATGTATATATAATATATGGAGAGGTATGGAGATTGACAATCAGACAACTTATGGACTGGGAGGTATTTCATGATAACTTACCTACCCTTCATCAATGGGTTTCTCTAGTATAACTAACTTTTTCAATTCTGTACCATTTGACTGCATTATGATCTACCTATATCTACCTGAGAATGCCGAGACCATCAGCAACGATAGTGAAAAAGAAACAAATAACTTGTTTGTCCCAATATTTGGTTATTTGTGTGTTCATTGTTCCTGTGTTATTTGACGGCCAGCGGAAAAAGCACCAAGTACAGGTGAAATGTCTTTTTGCAAGTGAAAAAATATGTCATACCCATGCCCAATGAAATGAGTTGTTTGGCAAGGCATCCAACATATTTGGAAGGCTTCTTTTTAAAAACTCGAACTCAAAGCGGCCGTCAGAAGCCATCCAGCAAGTCAGTACTTGGCATCAACGGTCGTTGCTTAGGGTTAGCGTGTTTGCAGAGGCTGATGAGTGACAAAGTCTCATCCGCCCCTCTGGAGTTTCAAACGGACGGCGCCCATTTTGGGCAGTCCATGCCCGTTTTCAGTGACGGTTGCAATGAGAAACTGCTCCGAGGGCCATCTTGAAAAGCGGTGGTTGTTAGATGGATAAACCTTGATGCTGGATAATCCGAGCACCTGAGCACCGGGCACTGGCCTCGGGCCTAGTTGGGATCACAACCACTGCATCCACTTAGTTTCCAGCCATCCAACACTTTGCAGGGAGATACTCATCTGGTCCATTGCCATTTGTACCCACTTCGATGGATGCCAATTGGGTCTTGCATTGAAATAGGTAATGATTAATTTACATTCATTTACAGCTGGGTCAAAACCTACGAGCCCATGGGGTATGAATGAATAAATTGGGGCGTGCACCAGGATACCAGGATACCAAGTTTTTGCTCCTTCGCCGCCTTCGCTTTGGTTATCATCATTTCTTGTGAGATCATGATCGTCCGGTGTGAGAGATACAGTAGATTGAACAGTGTAAAAACAACAAAAGATAGGAAAACGGCTTCAACGTTTGAACATTTTTTCCTGCTTTGATTCAGAATGATTTTGGGATCAAAATAAGCACGAAGTGGATGGTCATTTTTTGTTATCTTAAGACATAAACAAACAATACAATGAAACAACATGAAACAGCAATACAATGAAAAACACCTGCTCAAAGTCAACTGGTTTATTGGAGAAAATCGGTTTGCCTGAGAATAAAACACTCCAAATTCACACTGATTGATGATCTCATGAAATTTGGTATTCCCTATTATTCCCTACTAAAAGTAATATAACCAAATTATATACATATCAACTATGACCAGCAGGTCCATTTTTCATGCCTCATCTAGTGGCACGGTGGACACTTGGACGATCCGGGACAATGTCAAAGCTTAAATAGCAACCCCAAAATAGACAATTTGTAAACCTGGAAACTATGTTACGTATTGGTTAGACCTTTACCTTCCATGTGGATGCAAATCATTATATCTACTGTATCTATCCGTCTGTCTGTCTGTCTGGCTGTTTGCCCGCCTGCCTACCTGCATGCCTATCTATCGATCTATCGATCTATTTTGATCTATCGATCTATTTTGATCTATCGATCCATTGATCGATCTTGTATCGAACTATTGACCTATCTATCTATGATTATCTATCTACATATCTATCTGTCTACCTATTGATCGATCTATCGATCTATCCATCTATCTATCTATTTATCTTTTTAATAATCTATCTATCAATCTATATATCCTTTCTATCCTATCAATCCTATCTATCATATCTATCCTATCTATCATATCTATCCTATCTATCCTATCTATCCTATCTATCCTGTCTATCCTATCTATCCTTTCCTATCGATCCTATCGATCCTATCGATCCTATCTATCAAAATCTATCAAATCAATCTAAACAATCTAATCTATCTAATTTGTCTAATCTATCTAATCTATCATTTTAATATGTTGATCTATCTATCTCTCTATTCGTTTGTCTGTCTATCTAGTTATCTATCTACCTATCTATTTATTTGTATGTATGGTCTATATTATCTTTCTAATCTATCTGATCTATCTTATCTATCCTCTCTATCGAATCTATCAAATCTATCTAATCTATCTAATCTAATCTTTCTGATCGATCTAATCTATCTCATCTATCTAATCTAATCTTTCTGATCTATCTAATCTATCTACTCTTTCTGATCTATCTGATCTGTCTCATCTATCTAATCTATCTAATCTATCTAATCTACCTAAGCTATCTAATCTATCTAACCTATCTGATCTATCTAATCTATCTAATGTATCTACCTACTTTCCTACCTTTCCACCTAATCTGTCTATTCTGTCCAATCTATCTAGTCTAGCCTATCTATCTATCTATCTATCCATCTTTCTATCTATCTATCGATCCATCGATCTATCGATCTATCGATCTATCTATCTGTCTTTCTATCTTACTTATCTATCGTATTTCATTTATTTTTCATATTTATCTTATTTATCTCATCTACCTTGTCTATCTTTTATGTTTTATATTGTCTATCTGTCTTATCTGTCTTATTTGTCTCATCTGTCTCATCTATCTTATTTACCTTATCTGTCTTATTTGCCTTTTCTATCTTATCTAGTTTATATTCTTATGTATCGTATCTATCTATTCTCTCTATTTTATCTATTCTATCTGATCTATATATCCCATCGAATCTATCTAATCAATCTGATCTACCTGATCAATCTAATCTATCTTATCTATCTCATCTATCTCATCTATCTCATCTATCTCATCTTTCTAATCTATCTGTTCTATCCAATCTATCTAATCTATCTCATCTATCTAATCTATCTAATCTATCTAATCTATCTAATCTGTCTAGTCTATCTAGTCTATATAATCTATCTGATCTATTCAATTGGTTGAATCTATCTCATCTATTTTATCTTCCTAAAATGTTTAGTCTTTCTAATCTATCTAATCGATCTAATCTATCTAATCTATCTTGTCTATCTAATCTTTCTATCTTATCTTTTCTATCTAATCTATCTAATCTCTCTATCTGATCTAATTTATTGAATCCATTTGATCAATCTAATCTATCTAGTTTGTCTGATATATCTAAACTATCTAATTTATCTAATCTATCTAATCTATCTAATCTATCTAATCTATCTAGTCTATCTAATCTATATGACCTATCTAATCTATCTAATCTGTCTAATCTATCTAACCGATCTAATCTATCTAATCTATCTAATCTATTTTTCTGATCTATCTAATCAATCTAACCTATCTAATCAACCTGATCTATCTCATCTATCTAATCTATCTAATCGATCTAATCTATCTAATCTATCTAATCTATCTAATCTATCTAATCCATCTAAGCTATATAACCTAGCTATTATATCTAATCTATCTAATCTATCTAATCTATCTATCTATCTATCTAATCTATCTAATCTATCTAGTCTATCTAATCTATCTAATCTATCTAATCTATCTGCTCTACCTAATCTATCTAATCTATCTAATCTATCTAACCGATCTAATCTTTCTAACCTTTCTAATCTATCTAATCTATCTAATCTATCTAATCTATCTAATCTATCTAACCGATCTAGTCTATCTACTCTATCTACTCTATCTAATCTATCTGTTCTTTCTAATCTATCTATTCTATCTAATCTATCTAATCTATCTAACCGATCTAATCTATCTAATCTATCTAACCGATCTAATCTATCTAATCTATCTAATCTATCTGATCTATCTAATCAATCTAACCTATCTAATCAACCTGATCTATCTCATCTATCTAATCGATCTAATCTATCTAATCTATCTAATCTATCTAATCTATCTAATCTACCTAATCTATCTAACCTATCTAATCTGTCTAGTCTATCTAGTCTATATAATCTATCTAGTCTATCTAATCTATCTAATCTATCTAATCTATCTAATCTATCTCATCTATCTAATTTATCTAATCTATCTAGTCTATCTAATCTATATAACCTATCTAATCTATCTAATCTATCTAATCTATCTAATCTATCTAATCTATCTAATCTATCT
>Ga0126342_10017421_pt1 | contig 12428 bp, 3 predicted proteins | sample Cyp1metagenome_FD_92528 | JGI IMG/M metagenome (GOLD analysis project Ga0126342, IMG submission 92528) | Coral microbial communities from Lord Howe Island, Old Settlement Bay, Australia - Cyphastrea 1 metagenome | ecosystem: Host-associated > Invertebrates > Cnidaria > Coral ... | reverse complement strand
GAGAGAGAGAGAGAGAGAGAGAAAGAACACGATCTCTTTTCCCTGGTATTGAAAAACCGCTCACATGGGCCATCGAGGAAAGCCAGAATTTCTAGGAACCTTTTCAATATCACGACCGGATTCTTATCATTTATTAGTTAGCTAAAATAATGTTAAAATAATGCTAAAAGTAGATTACCTACAATGTGAGGCCCCCAAGATAGCTAAGTTGGTTTATAACTCCAATAACTATGGTTTATGGTAGTTATAACTATAGTTGCTGGGGCTTATAACCAACTTATAATTTGTTGATTGGACGTTTGGAGACCGGTCTCCAAAGTCGCCGAATGACATGCCTTGACCCTCACCGTGTTCGTGGGGCTCGCGAGACACCACCAGTTATACAAACGAACTGAACGACATGACCGCATGAACTGAACGGAGACTATAGTCTTATATATACTTAATGACTTAATGCTATAGCTCATCTATAGTTCAACCAACTTGCTGATCCCATTTGGTTGCTGGTTTGGAACATCAATTTTATTTTTCCATATATTGGGAATTTCATCATCCCAACTGACTTTCATATTTTTCAGAGGGGTTCAAACCACCAAACAGTCATAGTTAACTTATAGTTAGCTCAAGCAACTCGCTGCTCTTTGCGCCAGCAAGGAGACTTTGGAGTCTGAGCCCAGCGTTGAGGCCTGGATGCAGGGCCTGAACCATCTTTGTTTGAAAAGAAAGACATGGAGAAAGGAGAAAGTCATCGAAATTTGTTGCTACTTGCTGCTAAGATATCTGAGATATCAATAAATTCTACAGATATCAGGTTTCAGCAAAGTCTTCCATTCTTTGCAACATTTGGAGATAGGCAGCCTCTTGGCTGTATCTTCCCAGCTGGTAAGAGCCATTGTTTCCTCGGCGCAGCAGGTCCCCCGGCAATTCGCAGTGTCGAAGGCCGAGGTGGAAGAGGTTCGATGGTTTACCTGTGTAAAAAGCGGCGATTTTCCGTAGCTATATTATATTTTAAGTTACCACAAGGTCATGAACTTTAGTATCAAGAAAAAATGATTTGAATATCAATCAAATGAGGTGTTTTTTCTGTTCAACAAAAGATACATGTCAGCAGCAAAGATGGGGAGTTGAGCAACAAGAAATGAAATTAGAAAAACTAGGGGTAAGCTGCAAAGGACATCGGATTTTACGGTAAATGAATTGAAGTTGGTATTTCACCAAGAACACTTTTGTTGTTGTTGTTGTAGCAATAAACACTGGGAAAACACCATGAACAACTGCAACAGCAGCGCATCACGATGCGCGAGGTGAAGCAAAGCTACGGTGCTGCAGCGACTGCAGCGCGCACAGCAGTTCCTGTTGCCCAAGCTGTGGCGCAGGTGCATCGGCACAGGAGCTGGGGTGATCTCCAGTCGTATTTGGAACATAATGGAACATCCCTATTCATGGGTTGTATCAACAGTATGTATGATACATGATCATATATGATATGTATGGGTGATAAACATTGATAAACCACTTATATATATACTATAACTGAGATGAAAACTGGGATGAACAAATCAAGTTGGCACTTCTAAGTGGAACACTAATATTTCTTGACCCACAGGTGACTTTCTACTGCGTGAGGTAAAGGTTCTCCACTCAAGAATGTCCAAGACTTGAATATATGATATAGTTGAACATATAGTATCATATGGTGGGGTTTCTACAGTAATGTTCTTGTGGCAAATACAGACACATGTTTTGAATCAGGTCACTTGCTGTAGAATAATAGAGAAAACCATAGTTAAAAGCCATTTATCTATGGGAAAACCATAGTTATAAGCCATTTATAGATGGTAATTCCTGGTTTCAAACCGGACACTGCAGGTGTCCCGTGCCAGCCCACTGAAACTGGGTGACGTAGCAAGACTTCAAGGCCTCGAAATCCATGTGGAGCGGAAGAGAAAATGAGACATGGCTGTGTCTGAAAATGGGGTCTACGGTATACTCAATGGGAATTTCAGGATCCTAAATTGGAGGTACGTTAGTACCATATAAGGGAATATCCCCACAAAATATGGCCTGAAAAATGGTACAGTACCTCCAATTTAGGATCCTGAAATTCCCACTGATATACCACTTTGCCATGGAAGCCTTGGCCCATAGAAATAGATGCTTCACCTATTAAAAATAATGATTTTCCATGGCGAACTGTTAGTCATAACCAGATGGTTTTTTCGGTATACCTCGACTCTAAATGGCGAGGTTTTTCATAGGGAAAAAAACACGATCCGATGGATTCGGTCCACGATTTTCAGACCACTTCTCGGCTGCGGGAAAGATATATTCTTTACACGCCAACGTTTTGGGATTGCTAAAAATCAAGCTGTTACTCATGTCATATTTGTTGGCAATTTTATGTGTTGCATGCATTCATCATAAAAAGAACATGGAACATGTCTAGACAGTAATACATGTAAAGTGTCTATCTCACTATCCCATCACCTTACCTACCATAGTACCTAATCTTTGTAGTTAACAACTAACAACCAATAAATCATCCATGAGTCACTGGCTTGGTTCTATATGGTCTTCCCATTTTGGCAGAGTTTCGGGTCTCAACCATCGACAAAATCCTTGGAACTCCACAGTGTGGATGTATCAAAACCATTGAAAACACCACATCTTCAGGGATGAACATCCATAACCTTAAGCTATACCCCGTATGCTCCATGGTGCTGGAAAACAATTGCCAGCATTTTTTCCCCATAAATGGCCAAGTTTTGTAGGTAAATAAGCTATACAATACATGGAGCATATGGGTACATAGCTATACTGTATCTTGGGCACCATTGTACCAGCTTGACTTGACCGATAGCTTTCCCAGTATCGTCCCGCCAGGTTTGTCTGGCTTCCTGTCGCAGCTGAACGGACAGCTGTGCAAAGTGGAGGCTGGTGATGTCGGCCAGTTTGATGATAGGAATATTCAAGGAGAATAGTGAACATTACCGGGGGATTGATGGATGATGAATGGATGATTCATGGAATTTATCTGGGTAAATTTCAGCACGACCGAGCCCTGTTCTCCCGAAGCCTGGAATCATGTTTAGGATTTTAGGGGAATCATCCCAAAATGGCCCAACAAATCAGGTTAGTGAATTACTATATTTGGCCCAGAGGGATAATAGTTGCGATTAGCATTTTGGGAAAATGAATTTAAAGCAACCATGGTAGAAGCTAGGCAGTATAGTAATTTAGTGGGTATCATGGGTATTATATGTGCGTAACCAAACATTTTCGTGGATATTTGATAGGTGATATTTGATGGGGGATATGACCAAGCATATGGTATATAACCGTGGATTTGGCCATGAATAGTGGTGTGATGCAAGCGGGGTTGCTTCAGTTTTCCAGGAAAGCGGTTGTTTCAGGCAGGTTGTTTGTTTTGCAGTCGTTTAGCATCGCAGCTGGGAATTTTATCAACAATCATGAACTTTGACAAATGATGGCCAACCAAATATTGATGTAGCCAGCGATGAGAATGGTTCGTCATAACCAGAAAAACGATCAACAATCACAAGGAATGCAATTTGCGAAATAATATATATATAGTATTACGATGTATTACGATATAGTATTTACTCGTGCATCCGACAATAAAATACAAATTGTTTTTATCCTGGGCTGGGCATTTGTGACCTTCCACCAGAAAGATACTCAGTCCATAGTGATTTTCCATACCTTCTGAGGAAGTATGGCTGGGGTATCATTTGGGGTCAGCCTTATCTTCTCAGGATGCGACAATCCATGAGTGGATGTGACGTTCCAAGTGTGTTGATCATTTGATCATGATCTATTGGGAAACCATGACACTAATATACGTATATGTATACAGTAATTATTTATTCATGTTTTAAATACATTATAACTCTAATTTATAATTATAACCCAATACAAACCTACATAGATCCAAGCTCGGAAGGAACTTGGTAATGCTCTGGAGTACCTGACTCGGATCGCCGCAAGATGGCGGGCGAAAGTACACATGTCTTAATCTTATATACAATATATTAACTTAAACATCTAATATATATATATATATAATATAATCATATATATTTATTTATAGAACTTGTAAGCCCATATATTCGTCCAAATCTCTCTTTTTTTCGAGGGGACGGGCATCGCAGGGCCTTGATGATGAGAACTGCTTCGTACGGCTGCCGGGCGGATTTCTGGAGGTGCCGAAAGAGCGCTTCGTCCGTGACGGCAAGGACGATATCTCTTGAATTTGACAAAGATGGTGGGAATACCATCATCCTATGATATATATAATTATATATATATACAAATAAATAAATATATATATATATGTACATATGGGGTATGATTGTATGTAATCACCCAGGCGAATCCCTTTCTCAACCAAGCATGGGATGAGGGTTTTGAGCACTGCCTATGTGGAGAGTTGTTTTTGGGGATAGCTAAGGATGCCACATGTCAAAGCAGATTTATCTCAAATTGGATGATATCCCAATTCATCGCAATTTTAGTCAAGGGCATGAAAGTGACACGGTTTTGGATTGCCCAACTTTGATACCGTTAAATACCTTTATTTCCAAAGACAAGACATTTGTAGGTCGATGGGTACCTATTCTTTATGAGAGATACCCTTGTCATCGCCAGCAACTTCTCCAAGTTGAATCGGACAATGATTTTGGTGGTTGGTTGTTACCGTTTTGGCCGTAGAAGAGTGGAAACTTGGAAGCCGTGTAGATTTCGATGGGCCAGGGGACCCATGGGGACCCTTGTGTTTTGACCATGTGGATCCATATACAAAACCCATAGATTGAGATGTTCTTTTTTGCTGCTTCCCAAAGTATGTTTCTATGTTTTTTTAGTGGATCCTAAGAGATAGTTCAATGGATTGGTTCAAAATGGTTTACCCTCTGGTTATTTAACATAGCCATGGTATAGATGGCCCTAATCGAAATAGATGATTTTCCCAGCGAACGAAACCTCCATTTAGTTCAGGGATTTTCCATGGCTATGTTAGTCAGAACCAGATGGTAAATGGACAAGTTACAGCCCGGAAAGCCTCATATTTCCATGGGGATTTTTTCCCATCCATCCGCCAGACCGTCCCGCTGGCGAACGTGCTTCCGAAAAGCGAAGGAAAAAGCGGAGTGCTTCGAAAAATGTGGCGAAGGAAAGCAAGAGGAATCCAAGGGATTTTTGTATGGGAAATATGGGGATAATATGGTGTATTCATGGGGATAATATATGATCATATGAAAACACCATAAAATCTCTCCGCTGTAAAAGTGGAAAGTTGTGGAAATCTGTGACCCATGATGTTGATTGCTTGTTGCAAAGCATCCCGTTTGTTTCTCTCGTTTGTCGACCACCTTTGCTGTACAGGACGGTGTGGACGTGAACGAGGTCAACTGGGGTAGCCATGGTTCCGCAAACGTTGTCACGTTGTCAAAATGTCCAGTTGTCGGGGATTGATAATTTTGACTCAGATCGGATTATATATATATATATTATATATATATACGCATGAACATATATCTGGTTTAGTCCCACTGTTTTGTTGCTAAAGTCTGCACGTTCTGCTATTGGTTTAAGTGTAAAACGCCACCGTCCTTTTTGTTTACCCACATGCTCCATCTACTGTGTATCCATCATTATCCATCTATATCCATCTATGCTCCATCTATATCTACCTACGGATATCTATGTTATATATACGTATTAATTAATTTGGATATATTTGGGCCATTTCTGTGGATACTCCACCTTTCCAGGAGTTTCAGTGCCTTTTCTAAAAAGTTGTGCCCACCCTACACACCCAGTCGTGCCCCCCAGTGATGTTTGTTGGTTCATCTTACTCTCGTTATTCGCTTTGCTGTATCATGACCATCAGCCATGGTAGTAGTAATTGTAGTTATTTCCATCTGGTTGGTGGTTTGGAACATTTTTTATTTTTCCATATATTGGGAATCCCAACTGACTCATATTTTTCAGAGGGGTAGGTATACCAACCAGTCCATGAACCTCGCTAGCTCTGGAGCACCCGAGAAACACAGAGGTACATCATCGTAAAGGCGAGACCTTTCTACATCTTCTCTGCCAGTGTAGGCGGATCCCGAAGAGAGATGGGACATGACCTCGTTGAGTTGTTGTTGGTTGGCTACCCCAAAGATATCCCCAGTTACAAGATGTTATGATATGTTAGAATATGTTATATGAGCTATATAGTGTATATATAATATAGTACATATAATATCATATAATATCATATAATATGATATAATATAATATAATATAACATACTATAGTACAATATAATATAATATAATACAATATAATATAATTTAATATAATATAATATAATATACTATCTCTACACAGAAGTGGATATCACCCAGTTTAGCTGGAGAAAACAACACATGGCAACTGGCTGAAATCATCTGCTCACTGCTGGGAGACCATCATCAGTAGATGGGCGATTGTCCTTGAGGATTGGGGTCCAAGGGCTGGGGAACATGAAGAATCACGAGGATTGAAGCCACAAAAGCTACACCCTGGTGCTTGGGGCCGAGGAAACATCCTGTGGATTCTGGTCAACATGGCAACTTTTATGAGTTTCCATTCAGTTGGGAAGAATCATCCCAACTGACGAACTCATATTTTTCAGAGGGGTAGGTATACCACCAACTAGGGCAACGCATACGGATTTCTGTTCAATCATGGGTCAAGTCAAACTCTTATGCATTCACATATATTCACATGGTCTCATGTATGTGAATTCATGTTTACCAATCAACCGTCCCCCAACTCACCATAAACAGTTGGTATAAATAATCCCCAATTCACATGGTAGGTTTTCTTATTGGGTTGCCGACATTGTATTAAACACATGTTCCACATTTCTTTGGCGAGTTTTCTTATCGAATCTTCCCTGTCGTAGTATACAGGCCCTTCTCGAGTGAGACCGCCACCATCTTCAAAGCGCTTGCTGAAGCAATGCCCCACGCGCTCTTTACAAAGGCGAACTAAATGGGTATATGCCCTATGGAATGGCACCATATTTTTTTGGGGGTAAGCATAACTCAATGGGACCATAAGCAGGAGCCAGCTTCATTGCAGTTCACGGGAGGTGTCCGAACTAGTGGACCATCGGTGAATGTTTGACCCATAACTAAGTGGAACTTGCGTCAGAGATTCGGGGTGGAGGTGAAATGATGAAACGGCGCCGTGAGTAGCGGGATGTGTTTGTGTTTCTTTGATTTGGTGAGAACGGTAGTAGGAATAGGTATAAAATGATATAATATATATATATATATACAGAGAGAGAGAGAAAATAGATGATGAGTTATTAAAATATTTTAAACCTGAATTTTAGGAAGGGTAAACACAGTTCCATATATGTCTTTATCTTATTCAAGTTAAAAAATGATACTTGATCTTGCGTTTGCAAAATACATACACGTATATACATATTATATATATATGATATCCTATGTATGCATGCATATATGATAATAATATACATGTTTAATTAAGTTATATGTTTCAACTTGGCAATATCTTAATATTAATTGCAACAGTCTGAAATACAGGTATTGATCAAATTATCTAACATTACCAACATAGTTTGAACATGGGATGCGCTTTTGGCAGGTCAATATGGCCGGACAAAGTTTCCTGGCCTTCGCTGCAGCCACACAAAATTTCTGGGTCCGGTGTGCCCGGTCCGGGACGAGGAGCAAAGTCATGGTTCAGAATGGGAAGTTTAACGTGACTATAATGGGAATGGGAATCAATTAAAGGGGAGTATCATGGGAATCAATTATAGTGAGGAATCGATTATAGTGGATTCATGGATATACAAGTGGGAATCAATTAAAGGGGAATACCCCAATAATTAATGCCCACTATAGGTTCATACCCTCCGTAATGGGATGCAAACTGAGTCCCCCCCAGTTGTAAGTTGGTCAAACCGCATTAACAGTTCGTATCCCCCATAAACATCCATAACTGGTTGGTGGTTTGGAACATTTTTCCATAAATTGGGAATGATAATCCCAACTAATTCATATTTTTCAGAGGGGTAGGTATACCACCAACCAGATAAAACATGGTTATCCAAGTTACAAGTCAACTTAGCTATCTAGGAGGCCTCACCCTCTGGTAAACAAACATAGCACTGGAAAATCCATTAGAAATACCCTCTGGTAAGCTAACATAGCTATTGAAAATGACCATTTATAGTGGATTTTCCCATTGAAAATGGTGACTTTCCGTAGTTATGTTAGTTTACCAGAGGGTAGTTCGATGATTTTCCTAGAAACATCCGTTGAGTTCGGGGGGCTTCCCATTGCCAGCTGATTACTGGAGGCGATTCCCGATGCTGAAAGTGGGCCCACATTATACAAGGGTCTAGATATTTCTTGCATTGAACAGCTGCCTAATTGATGGCGGATATCTATGGATATCTAATGGATATCTGGGTCTGGTTCAAAATTTTAAGCCCAGAATTTGTTGATGTACCCTCTGGTAATTTGCTACATAGCTATTGAAAATGGCCATAGAAATAGTGGATTTTCCCATGAAAGAATATTATTTTCCATAGTTATGTTGTGCTTTTTGAACATATGTTGTGGCTCCATGGGTCATTGGTGTTTTGAGGGACCCCCATTCTACAAGGTGGTGCCCCCTAGGCAAATGTTTGTTGCAGGGTTGATGTTCATTCATCTGATTGTAGAAATATCATGAAATATCTACCACATATATGTATATGTATTGGTTGGTGGTTTCAAACATGAATTTTATGGTTCATTTCATATATGGGATGTCATCCTTCCCATTGACTAATATTTTTCAAGATGGTTAAAATCACCAACCAGTAGATACATATATATATATACATATAGATAACCATAGAAATATCTACCATAAATCCACGTTAAGTGTTAACCGTCGTTATGTACGAACTTTGCTAGCGATTCGTTGTTTTTTTCCCTATCCAACTACCTAGACCCTCAAAAGTACCCTGAAACACGGTGTTGTACCCTATAACTTACTTAGTATTTGAGCATTTTTTTGTGGTATTCAATTATAAGGGTTTGGGTATACATATATACATAGATATAGATAGATGTAGATTGTATACAAATAGATAGATATAGATTATATATATATATATATTTAGATACACATGATAATTCCAAAATGTGTTTACCTTCTGAGCCATCATCTTGTTTCCATTCTCAGGTCCTTCGGCACATCAGCTTGCGATACCCAGAGCAGATGAAGGCGCCGAGAAGCGGATCACGACTTCGTTCACTCTCTTTGGTTGCTGGTAAATGACCATGTTTAGTCCAGTAGCAGATATTAGATGTTTTATGATGTTATCACAACATATATATATATATAATTATATGTATATATAATCATATATTACTAGTACAACAGAGTGATTCAGCACAGTTTGACCAAGTTGCTTTTAATACAACAGATCGTAAGTATCATAAGCTTAGTGAGTTTGACAGGTGTGTTATAAATTAATCATCGTCCTTTACTGCATATTGTTTTGCGATTTGTTACACGATGTCCATATACAAATCCACATATGAGTTTCTCTTCAATTCGGTCAATATGTAGTTGCATACATGTTGTATCGATCTATAATATCTATTTGTAACCCCGGATTAATAAACCATGGTTTATTTATTTGGGGGGGGTACTCCTCCAATAGTCACAATCTGATACTTCAATGGTACCCCCCAACTAAACAGCCGTAAACGGAGTTTATGAATCCAGGGTTGACATTATTCATGTCTATAAATGGGTATGGCTCAAAATTAGGTACCCCAAAATTATGGATGGTTAATACTAAACTAGACTAACATCTGTGGTCCCCTAGGTCTTCCATTTTGACCCACATCCAAATATGTATATACCACGATAATATCGGATTTGGTATGCGGCCCCCGTGCCTCTGTCCCCGGGAAATCCCGAGGTGCTCATTTGCTCGAAGGAGGCGCGGCTTCCTCGATGGGTAATTACTCGCCATGGAGGTTTCGTTCGCTGAGAACATTGGTTCGAACTATTTCTCGGGGAGTTTTGGAGTTCCGTTTTAGATTACCAGAGGGGAAATCTAACATCAAACATTCCCCATAATGTGCCAAAAATGGAACGGTTTGGAACAATTTGAATAAGATCACTCTTTCAATTGAGCCCCCGATTGAGTCAACCATTCCGAGAATCGGTTTTAACGGGACAAGTACAGGAACACTTTATATTTCAGGATGTTTGTGGCACACTATGATAGTTTCCTATAAATGTTTTCTCAACTCAATCCATTTAACCATGGTTGATGAATGCCTCCATGAGTGATATGTCAATCTTTTGCCGCCAAACATGGCACATGGATATCGCAAAAGCGCCCCAATGATAGCCAGTTACTGTACAGGGCACCCCCAGTTGTAAGTTCGTTTATACACCCAAAGAATCAACTTTGGTTACATATAACCACCCGATAGTTTCGGGAATTACCAAGCCACTTTGCTATCATCATCTATCATCAAGCAGCTACAAAATCCATCGAAATCCCATTCCCATGTTCTCTTGCTTCAGAAGTTCGGTCGCCATTTTCCTATGCAAAATACTATGAAAAGAACCTATGGTTGGGATTTTCCAATGGAAAATCCCATGGAAAATCCTATGGTTGGGCAGCAGCTGGTCACCTTTAAGGCGCCCTTGCGATTTCTCATGCAGAAGTTGCCCGCGCCCGTGCCGCCGAGTTTCTCGGGGAACTGGCCGGGAAGAAATGGGGGGGAGGTATATATTAATTTAATGGGTTATATCATTGTATTATATTATATATATATATATATAGTATTATATATAATTATATATAATATATCATTATACATTTGTATATATATATATAATTATATACATTAGTGTTCTATGATATTGTTATATATATATATATACATATGTGACATCATTGATCAACATAGTTTTCTGGATATGTTAACCTCTGTGAATCAATCAGAACGTGTGAGTCATATGTGGTCACATGTGATACTACATGCTTGCACGCATCCATACATTACATTACATGACATACCATACATACATACTATGCCATGCATAGATCGATCGATAGATAGATAGATACATAGATAGATAGATAAATAGATAGAAAGATAGCTAGATAGCTAGATAGCTAGATAGCTAGCTAGCTACACACACATACATACATACATACATACATAGATACAGATACATACACATACATACACATACATTCACATACATACACATACATACACATACATACACATACATACACATACATACACATACATACACATACATACACATACATACACACACATACAGATACATAGATATACATAAACATACATACACATACATACACATACATACATACATGTACATACATATACATACACATACATACACATACATACATACATACATACACATACATACACATACACATACATACACATACACATACACATACACATACACATACACATACACATACACATACATACGTACGTACGTACATACATACATACATACATACATATGCATACATATGCATACATATACATACAATACATATACATACATATGCATACATATGCATACAGACAGACAGACATACAGACATACAGACATGCAGACATACAGAGATACAGACATACAGACATACAGACAGACAGACATACAGACATACAGAGATACAGACATACAGACATACAGACAGACAGACATACAGACATACAGGGATACAGACATACAGACATACAGACATACAGACATACAGACAGACAGACATACAGAGATACAGAAATGCAGACATACAGACATACAGACATACAGACAGACAGACATACAGACATACAGACATGCAGACATACAGAGATACAGACATACAGATATACAGACATACAGACATACAGAGATACAGACATACAGACACGCAGACATGCAGACATGCAAAGATACAGACATACAGACATAAAGACAGACAGACATACAGACATACAGGCATGCAGACATACAGAGATACAGACATACAGACATACAGACATACAGACATGCAGACATACAGAGATACAGACATGCAGACATGCAGACATACAGACATGCAGACATACAGACATACAGACATACAGACATGCAGACATACAGACATGCAGACATACAGAGATACAGGCATACAGACATACAGGCAGACAGACATACAGACATACAGACATACAGACATGCAGACATACAGACATACAGACATACAGACATACAGACATACAGAGATACAGACATACAGACATACAGGCAGACAGAGATACAGACATGCAGACATACAGAGGTACTGACATACAGACATACAG
>Ga0126342_10017420_pt1 | contig 12429 bp, 11 predicted proteins | sample Cyp1metagenome_FD_92528 | JGI IMG/M metagenome (GOLD analysis project Ga0126342, IMG submission 92528) | Coral microbial communities from Lord Howe Island, Old Settlement Bay, Australia - Cyphastrea 1 metagenome | ecosystem: Host-associated > Invertebrates > Cnidaria > Coral ... | reverse complement strand
ATCCATTTCAATATATAGTTCAAGGAGGTGGCAGATTTTCATCCCTCATGATGATATGAAGACATCTGACATGTTATTACCCATTCCAATATAGAGTTCAAGGGGGTGGCGGATTTTAATCCCTCATTATGATATGAAGATATCCTACATGTTTTTTCCCATTTCGATATAGAATGCAAGGGGGTGGCAGGTTTTAATCTTTCATGATGATATGAAAATATCTGACATGTTATCATCCATTTCGATATATAGTTCAAGGGGGTGGCAGATTTTATTCCCTCATGATGGTTTGAAGATTCCTGACATGTTATCACACATTTCAATATATAGTTCAATGATGTTCAATGGGGTGGCGGATTTTAATCCCTCATGATGATATGAAAATATCTGATATGTTATTTCCCATTTCGATATATAGTTCAAGGGGGTGGCAGATTTTTGATCCCTCATGATGATATGAATCATCTTACATGTTATTTCCCATTGCGATACAGAGTTCAAGAGGGTGGCGGGTTTTAATCTATCGTGATGACATGAAGATCAAGCGGGTTCGCAAGTTGTACTGGGCACTGGCTGCTTGCCAAGCGATGCGATCGCGGTCACGCAGCCCGCCTTGGCACCACAACCACACAGCCTCCAATGGCCGTTGCGGCCTTTGATTCATCGTGGGACCTGCGGATATAGTTCCACATGGGTTAATAATACCCGTGTGATCTGCGGATATAGTATCGTAAGGTTTAATATCGCCGTGTGTGCCCGATATCATCATCATCATCATCATCCAACATCATCCATGATCGTGTAACATCATAGTTGTGCGTCTGGGCAACACACGGTGCGTGTGGGTACTTTGATCGTAGGCCTGAGCAAGGTACTGACCCGCAACTACGTTCAATAGAATGTGTGCGCGCGCACAAAAACATATACATTACGCGTTGCTCGTCGGAATTTCCAACACTTGCTCATTGATGAAGCTACGCTGTTGGAAGTGCATTGCGAGTGATGTTGCGTTACCAAACTGCGAATTTGAACTTGCAGAAACTATCGATACCACGCCACGTGCTCGAAATTCATTCTGCACGCGCGCATGTGCATGATGCCACCTGACTTGGAGGTCATTGGGCTTACACAAAACTGATGCATGCCTCTTAGAAATTATATTGCACTTTCAGTCACGCATGCATACGATTGAATGACTCGCCCGTTGTATTTAGCTTTTGCGTTTGCAGGCATACTGTGTACTTGCACAGATGCAGGGTGGTACACTGCTTGATAATTAGGTTGCATTTGCACAGTGTTTCAATTTCGCTTTGTGTCTGTACACACGATTGAATGCTGCACTACTTGTACTTAATTGTACGTTAGCACAAATGCGCTACACTTGCACACACGCACATGTAACGCAGTTTGACATTCACCTTGCACTTGTTCTCACACATGGTGTTACGCTACTCGATGTTTTTTTTGGCATTTGTTCACACGAAAATGCTGGACCACTTGTATTTCATCCTTCGTTTGCGCACATGTGTTGTTGCACTTGCACACATACAAGATGCTACGCTGCATTCATGTCGCGCTTGCACAAAAACATGGAGTTACACTAGTTGAAATTCTCGTGGCACACGTACACACGATTGAATGCTGCTTTATTTGTGTCTAATGTTACGTTAGCACACATGCATTGCAATTTCACACAAACAAATGTTACGGAAATTCATTTTGCCCTTGTTCAAACATATGATGTTACACTTGTGTTGTCGAATTGTGTTTGCTCTAGGATATTTCATCTTGAGAAAATGGAGAAGCAATGCCAAAAAAATGGAATTGGAAAATGCAAATCTGAAAGAGGAACACATGACAATGCAGAAAAAATGGAAAACAAAATGCAAATTGAAAAGGGGCAAACATTGCAAATGGAGGAAACATGTAAATAGCAAATGTAATTTGGAAAGGGCCGCATTTGACAGATGAAAAACACATGGAAAGAACCATTGCAAGTTGGAAGGGGGCGACATGATATGTGGAGAATAGAGGCAGATGAAATGCAACCAGGGAACAGGGAAAATTTCAAATGCAGCACGCATGGACACAACAAATTAACTTGGACAAGATAGTAAAACCTGCGCAGAAGACAATGGAACCATTAAATTTGAAAAGCGAGGTCCGAGGTGAACCCGTGAAGCCGAAGAAGAACGCGCAATGTTGAGGCTCACGCCTGCCAAGTTGAGGCCTTGAATTCTTTGCAAGAAATGTTCAAAAAAAACTGGAGATAAGATAGAATCATGTAACCATCCTACACCTGAAGTCCTTAATTCCTTGCAGAAATTGTTGAAAAAAAACTAAAAATGAGATAGACAAATGTAACCATACCACACCTGAGGCCCATAATTCCTTGCAGAAAGTGCTGAAAAAAGAAGGTAAGCATAAAATTTTAAAAAACACAATCCTAAACATACGGCCCATAGTTCTTTGCAGAAAGTGCTCGAAAAAGAAGGTAAAACTAAGATTGAAACATGTATGTTGTTTGAAGTTTATGTTGTGAGACAGAAAACCGCACGGGTAGTGATGTTGTTTTTTGACTACCGTGTGGGGTGTGGGGTGGGGTGGGGCGGGGCAAAAATGTTCAATAGTCCAATAACACGCGCACACATACATCATGCTACGTTGGAGACGTTTTCTATTGCATTTGCGCGCATACGTCGTGCCACGTTAGAGAGGTCTTCTGCTGCAAATGCACGCATGCGTCATGCTACGTTAGAGACGTCTTCTGTTGCATTTGCGCGCATACGTTACGCTACGTTAGGCTGTGCCCAAGGCGCTGCATGTTTAAAACAGTCGCAATTTCGACTGGCAGGCCTGGCAGGCGTGGGAAAATAACTACAAGGCACGCTGGCCTCTGTATTTTGAGCAAAAAAATATAGAAATGCATTTCCACAACGAAATGTTTGAAAAAACAAACGCAATGTAATCGACACCAAATCCAAGCAAACGCAATAATTCAAGCGTGCCGAAACATCGAAACCTCACAATGGACAGACTTTCTATTATACATCTTGTGCACAGGTGACCACGCCGCCACGCGCAGTTTCTGGTATATCGGGAAGTGTGTGCCCTCTAGAAGCGGAATTGCACGGTTTTCATATTTTCTCAAAACAAAAAAAAACGGAAAAAATAAACACCGGGCCAGACGGAAAAAAAAACGCAATGTGCTGCCATCAGGGATGCAGAACGTTCAGTGCCACTGCTTATATTGTAAATGTTGATTCTGAACCCACGTAACCCAGCATGGTTTACGTACAAAAAAAATCCTTATACATCCTTATAGAATCTCAACCCTTTCCAACCAACCGAGCAAGAATCATCGTTTCATATTTTGTCATTTGTCTGTGTCGGAACCCCAGATTTTATAAGCAAAAATATTGTTGAAAACAAACAATAACACGGGTTCCGTGTATCTCGGGCCCTCCATGTTATAAGGAATTAAGTGGAAATGGGCATCTCGGTTCCTTGATTTTACCATGAAACACGTAGCCTAAAAAAAAAATACCTGATTTTATAAGGATATCCAATGACGTCGTCATGGAATCTGAGCCCCCGAGAGAGGTGTGGAATTACCACTGGGATGTGTCGGATGTGTTACTAAGTTTTGGATAGTTTTGGTGCATCAATAACGGCGCACAAAAATGAAACCCAGTTCATCCTTGTGCCAATTCGCATTGTTACTGTTGGGCCCTGGTGCGCCGCTGATGTTGAACCTGAAGCATCCGAACCATCGTTTTGATGCTCCAGGTGCATTCGGACCAACACGAGTGGTGATGTGGGCAACCATTGCGGTGGAATCATCATTCATATTCGTTGTCGTTGAAACTGAAACGGTGCGTTTTGATTCAGAATTGTTCAAACGCAACAATGGATATCATGGCCATTGGTAGTTAACACCTATTCGACAAATGGCAATGGAAAATTCGGCGTTGCTGCTGTGATTTCCGTTAGTTCCGCACAATTTGGGCACTGGAGATCATGAGAGGTATGAATGGGACCAAAGGGAAGGATTGGCGGCAAGGCAAAGATAGAGATCATTGTCCGTCCTCAGCACCCATGTAAACATCCCGTTGCAGTTTCACTGTGGTCATGTGCTAAAGCGGCCAACTTGGAAGCAAACCCTGATATACTGCACAACTGCTGGCAAGAGCAACATGTATTTTCCAAAAACGATCTGCAATGCGCAATTTGGGCCGTAAGCACGTTGCGATCATCCCAAGCGCCATTGCTGCAAAATCTGGTTCATTCTTTTGTGAGACGAAGTCGTGGAGCAACAGTTGTACCTGGGCTGGGGAATGTGTTTTGGGCGCTCAGCTGGAGTGGTTGTCTGAAGAACGCTATGGCATCTATTCCTGACTTGGAAAGCCAAGCCTCAGAATCTTTGACGTGGCTTGGCGCAAGAGATTTGGCAGGGATTGCTTGGGCGTGTGCTATTTCCCAATGCGGCAACCACAGTTTGATGGAAGCTGTAGCTGAAGTATGCGGATTGCGAATATCGCAGCTGCCACCCAGGTATTTGTCCAATGTTTTCTGGGCTTTTGCTAAGAGTTTGATACGGTGGCCAGGAAGCAATGCTGCTTGCTTTTGGGCTGTTGTCACCCAACAACTGTCCGAATTTCGTCCGGAAGAAATGGCAGCTGTTGCTTGGGCAGCAGCACGGACGCAGACGTCCATTAGCAGCACGGCAGTTCAGCCTTTCCACCGTCAAGTCATGATTTTTTCATACCATGGTGAGCTCGGTCCCCGGGAGTTCGCAAATCTTCTGTGGTCACTTGCCCGGCTGTCATCTCTGCAAAAGTCCGCTTGCGCTGAGCTATTTCAAGGGATGAGTACCAGGCACAACGAATTGCAATCGCAACACATTGCGAGTTTGGTTTGGACATTGGCATCCATCAGGCATTGGTGTTCACCATTCCTAGAGATGGCAACGGACTCCATTTGTTCACGTAGTTCCAACTTTGGTCATACTGAGTTGGTCGGTATAGCTGTGTCCTTTGCCAAACTGAGTTGCACTCAAAATTCTGGAGCAACTTGGTTTGATTGTTCATTCAGCACTTGCCCAGCTCAATCTCCAGACGAACCAGCAATATAAACCATAATAGATATCCAGATATCCGAAGATTAATATAGCATACATTTCAATCCGTTTGTTTTCAGGCTACGGTAATTGCTCTCATGACGAAATTGAGAGATATTGAAGGGTTTCAGGTGGATAGTTTTTGGAAACCCTGTGCGCCTCCCAGGTTCTGCTACATTGTGCGAGGGAGTTTCATTCCAACGAGTTGACAAGCCAAAGTTTCGCCAATTTGATGTGGGCTTTTGCGACCGTGCAACTTGCTTGCCTTCGGGAATCATTTGTGGATAATGTGGATACCCTCAAGCGTTTTTTGTTTCTCCTCCACTGGCCGGCCTAACCTCTCAGTCTCTTTCCCGCAAAGATGTGAAGGTGATGGGTGGGGAAAATCCCACATTCCGGCTCAGGTCCCAGACAGGGGTGATCGACAAGCACAGGCTGCAAAAGGTTACAGCGAATATCAATCAGTTGTTCAACAACTGCACCTCCCAAGAGCTGTCTACTACTGCGTGGGCATTTGTGAAGCTAAACATCGCGACAAAGCCCGTGATGCAGATTTTTGCTAGTCGTGCTTGTGAAATCATCGACAGTTTCAACGCGCAAAATGTGGCGAATTTTTCATGGGCATTGGCTTTGGAACTCCTATCGGACCTTGAAGTATGGCGGGAGCTGCGGAAGTTCGTAGCTGAACGAATGGCGGAGTTCAAAAGCCAAGAGCTCGCCAGTTTGTGTTGGTCTTTTGCTGTGGTCAGAAATCAATTCGACTGCCTCCTGGTTGCGGAAGCTGTTTGTTCGCAGCCGAATGATGCCATTCCCTCGATCCTGGGGGTGACCTGGGCTTTGAACCATTTAGAAGTTTCAGACGTGAGAACAAAGGCAGCGCTGCTGAGGCATGGCCAAAAGCTGGATGCTGCGCATGGCACCCAGTTGCCAAGGTCAACTTTAGCCGTTGCGCAAAGATCCAAGCAGACTATGAAGAATGCGGCAGCTGTTTCTCCACACATCTCCCTTGAACTGTTTGACCGCCTAGTGGTCAGCAAACCGTCAGGATGGGAAGTTGAGGAAGGCCAACGGAAAGATAAAGGCAGATGCCTCCCTAGTTTGAGTTGCTACCTCAGGGATTCTGAACATGCAGTGAGTTCTCCTATTTTTCATGACGCTTCGCATCATTATGGTTTTATTCATCGGCTGGACGTACCAGGTTCAGGCTTGGTTTTGGCTGCCAAGAGTTACTCCGCCTTCTACGATCTGCAATTTCAGCTGATGTCTGGACAGCTCCGCCGGGAATACATCTCTCTTTGCCACGGCTGGCTTTGCCAAAAGCAGGTGGATCGTTCGATCCGAACACAACGAGGCTTGCCCAGTCGAGTCAGTACTGGTGGGAGGCCATCAGTGACACAATTGACACGAATCGCATGCTGCTTCAGAAGGACAACTGGGCAGACGTTCACTTTGATCCTGGTGCGCATTTTCACTGGAAGAACACACCAAATTAGGGCGCTCCTCTTGAAAGAATAGCAAAGATCGACGAGATGTTTTTATTTCGCGTTGATTTGAAAAGCGGTTTCGTGCCGCTGTTCTTTCGATATAGTAGCTCAAATCACAAGACCATCCGGAATCATCATTGACTTGTTGCGTGCTGACACATGTGTACTCTTATTCTCAGTGTTTGCAATTGTTTGCATATGTTTGCATATGTTTGCATTAGAATTAGGATGCGTTAGGCAAACTGCTCATGTTTGATTGCAGGCGATTCGGTGCCCCCTATTATTTATTTTGTGAATAGACACCGCCTAAGACTACAGTAAGACTTTGTAGAAATGACTTGAAGGTCCAAACGCATAACATGTTGCATTGGCATGGACTCATAATTTGCTGCTGGGGTGGCCCCAAGTGTAGCTGAACCTGGCTAGAAACGCAGTTTTTATATTGTTTTTATCGCCATCCAAGGCACACACTGCCCACCTGGGTCATCCCACAGTTTCTGATGGGAAATACAGCAGCGCGAGCACTTTTCAGGAGGATTGTCAATGGTGTCCACGGAACTTCCTGCACCGACATCGTGTGGGTTTCTTTAATCATCATGGTCAGTATGTGCAGGTGACTGAGGACTTGCCATCGGATTTGCAAAGAGTCTTGCTAGAACTCGAGCCCCGTGCAGATGGCTGGTCCAGGGAAGCTTGGGAGAATTTCGTCAAGAGCAGTTGAGGTGATTTTGGCTGCGACACGGAAAACTCCAAAGATTCTCGCTGACCGAAATGAGAAGTCTCAGGATTTGATAGGATTCGTAGGATTCGTGGAATGCCGAGCGTTCTTGACAGTTCTCCCTTGCTCAAAGAAACAGTGATATAAATTGGGGTTAATTTTATTCTCAACATCAGTGGTTAGACAGGTAGTTTGATTTTTTCGCGATCTTTCTAATCTTCATCCAAGACATGAATTCTTTACGTGCAACCTTGATCATTTTGATCATCTTGATGTAGGGGCCTTTTTGAACAGTGGGTGAGTGATGTGAGTGCAATCTCATTGCCTATGGCCGGCCGCAGAGGATTGCGCATCTCGTCGCCAGCATGTTGGCATGCAGGAGGGCCTATATGCATCCCATATTCTCATGGGCCCAGATCAAGATGATAAAGGACAACCACTTGGATTTTCTTGACTCCCACGGCAACAAGATGCAGCATCGATAAGCGGCTGATATCGGCTGCTCAGGGTTACCTTCGAGGCCATTTGGTGCATCGCCAGGCTTGCATTGTGAACCACTGGGTCGTCGACAAAGACAAGCCCTGCCAGGATCAAAGTGGTGTCACACAGATTGGGGCACACTGCAGTGTGCCCACGATTTTGCGTACCAAATTCATGATTGCCAAAGGATGGTGTCCTCGCAGCAGGCAGCAGGGAGGGAATTCTATCGCTTGGCCAAGGAAACATGGGAAACCGATCGGCTATGGCCATGGACTGCCCTGCTGCGGCGTAAATACCGCAATTGTTTTCTAACAAAAATGGCACACTGCCGGTGCGGAGCTGCGACAATTGGTGGTGCTGGATGGTGCCAGTCCTTCTCAGCAAATGTCAGCAATGAATAGCAATGACTTGTTGGACTACAGCTTATGTCCCAGCCACAAGAGGTAGAAGTATATAGAATGAAGTAGACTCCTGCGCTGTGAAAAATTAAAGAACGACGAGGGATGTACCTGCCCAAGCGGAGAAGCAGTTGGGATCAAAAATGCTGACGCAACAGACGTTGCAAAGCCTTGGTTAGCAAAACTTTGGAGCCAGTTTCACGCATAGCAGGGGTTTGCTGAAATACCTGTCAATTTTGCAAAGGGGTGCGTTTAGCTGCTTACAGGTCATGCCACATAGCCAGAGCATGGGTTCTGGTAATAAGGATTCGACTGCCAAGGCGTTGCTGATGAGGCAAATTTGGGATCAAGGCGGTGAGATTTGACACGATGGAAAAGAATGAGCCAAACATAGCCAAACCAACCTGAAGTGGCACATCACTTGTCGATCTCTCAGGCCATCAAGCATTCGTAATTTGCAGTGGCCATCAGTGGCCTCATGCCTCGGAAAATATATCAACTGTATATATGATATTAATTGATATTAGGTGATGATATAACGGTTTATAACGTTCATTCAATTATATCAATATCATATATGAGAACATCCAGTGATTGATTTTGCTTTCTGGAGACATCCTTCGGCGCTCATGCCGCTCTTTGGATCTGCAAGCACTTCTAGCCTCCCAACATACGGTGCACGTGGCTCTTTTGGCCCTGGACGCATTCCTCGTTCTGATTTGCTGATCGTCGGGAATGATGCTCCGCGGGCTTCCCGTAGATCAGGACCAGCGAAGCGAGCGGCTGAGGTCCTGGCCTCAGTGCCAGGTTTGGCAGGGCAAACATTTGCAGCTTGTAAAGACAAGTGTTGCCAAGAGTATGATCCAGAATGCAAGTAGAGGTTGAAAGTTGAAAGGTTCAGTTTTTCATGAAACTCACCTCTGACATCACTGTTTGACTAGCTAGCTTTTTTGGCGATGCTTCATCACGGTGCAAAAGAACAAATCTAAGCAAGGAACCAAAATTAGATCCGTTGCAGCAGAGTTTGAAATGCGCATGGGGATTGATGCAAACGCCATCAAACGCCGTTCCACGTTGCACGCAGTGGCATGAAATCAGGATCGATGCAGATGTGGCACGGCCTACACGGCAGACTCCGCCTTTTGCCGAGTTTGTGGGGAGAAGAGGCTACCAGCTCCACCAGCTCCAGCAGCTCCACCAGCCCGTGGCAGATCTCCCAGCCCCGGTCTGAGCTCGCGCTCGAAGCGAGCAAGGCCTGAATCAGCACCAGCAGCTTCCCAGCCGGCTTTGTTCGTTTTTGTTGTGTTTTTTGGGATGCAATGGGATGCACCAAAGATAAACCATACCATGGCCTAAACGACCCATAACGACCCTAAAGAAAAAGTTCAATGGCCATTTCAGGAAACTAAACTGGAGGTACCTACCATATATAAAGCCCATGTAAAGACTATATAAGTGGATACGTCCATTCTAGGGTCTTGACATTTCCATTGAGAAAGTCCATTGAAAATGTTGAAATATGTTGTAATGAAGCCGCTCCATGGCACCTTACAGTCTTACAGTCAGGCACAGAGAGATTATTTGCCGGAGATGGTTCAAAGGCTACTTCCAGAGAACCAGGAGCATCCTGAACGAAGGCGACCTGCCTTCACTCCCGAGAAAGTTCTGGCGAACCTGCGCCGCTTGAGGCTGCGATCGGGCGTCAGGGTCCGCGATATACAGGATCTGACCCACCACCAACGCGATGGAAAACTCACTGTAGCAGAGTTTCGTAGCTTGTTGCGTGAGGTGGTGTGCTCAGTACTCCCAGATCATGTTTTTTTTGTCGTGTGTGTGTGTGCGCGTGTGTGTGTGTGTTGGGTTGTTTTGGAGGGTTCTCTGCATTGCTCATCCGCGACACTCAAAGTCTATCTGAATCTATACCGAGCACGTGACAAAAGAATTCAAAGGTCATCAGCAGCATGAGCCAGCCAGGGTGCTTTCTTCCTTACCTTAATATCTTTCTCCCTCTCAATGCTGCGACTTCCCCTGCACTGAAGGTTGGCATCAAAGTCGACGACGCGCTCGCGCAGGAGACCTTCGCACGCGTAGACAGAGGTGGCCATCACAAGATTTCATGGGCAGAATTGTGGGCCGCCATGGCACCAACTCCAAGTGATGTTTTGAAGGAGCTGAGGGTGGCCATGCACAAGAAGCGTATGACAGTGGCCGAACAAATTCGACCGTACGACTCCAACGTAGACTATGTCTTGACAGAAGGGGAGTTTCACAGGCTGCTGGATGGTTTGGGCTTCCAGCTGGACGATGCTGAGGTCAGACACATCCTTCATTTGATCGACCTGGATGGGAATCGGACGATTTCATGCAAGGAGTTGGAATATGCATTGGAGCTTAGAGGCGGGAATCGGGATGGGGTGGCATGGTTTGCCCGCGTGGGATTGTGATGTTTTGCAAGGCCTGGTCTGTATGTGCAACAAAAGTTGTATAACAGACGTGGCGTGAGAAACCCTGGCAGGACGGGTCAAATTGGCGTAATTACAGAAACGTGGTAAGTTTTTATCGGGATTGGCGACAAGCTTGGAGGCCGCCATTGCTCGCTTCTTGATTCTACATATTCTACCACCATTTGCATTCTTTAAGCCCATGGTTCCAGTAGTTGTATGTTCCAGTATGTGTGCTAATCCACACGCGTGTGGCAAGTTAGGAAAGAGCAACTTCCAGAGCACATAGGCTCATTTGCAAAGGCAACGAGGAGAGAGCCCAAGCTAAAACACTTTGCAGAAAAGAGCAAGTTCCACGTCGTGGCATCATTTGTGTTTGTGTCATTGTTTTGGTACAGATGGTATGCCTGGAGCTGGAGTTGGTTGCCTGTACCAGTAGGCAAAAACTCGGCTTTTCATGGCTTTTCTATCAAATGCGCCCGCCTAATCACCAAATCGAGGATCAGCAATTACACAGTTACTATATTATATAGTACTGACTACTGACTATATACATGCAAGCGCCAACCTGGTGTAAGGAGGTGAAACTGAAGCCCTTTTGCCAGTGGCTATTGCACCATTGTTGCACTGTCACACCAACGTGTTTCTTCTCTTTTGGTTCGCGCATACTCAAGCCAAGTTGAATATAAGTGTTTGACCATGTCTGGCATTTGCATGCATTTGCATGACTTAGATGGTTGTCGCGTTGGTCTCAAACTCCAACATTTTTGAGCAACCTGCAGCATCTGCAGCAACCCTGCAAGGTTCGGCACCCAACGAAAGGCCCACGCTTAGCAGGGAGAGGTGGAAGGGCGATGAGTTGGTACCTCCCAAAGGGTTCACACAAACCTCGCCTGACCTGGCCATGCAAGTGCCAGAAGGTGCTGGAGAACCCTCTCCAGCTCGACCTGATCAGACGGTGTCGCAGCCAGATCCGCCAGCTGCAACCCGTGCTTTGAATGAAATTCTGCGGGAGTTTGATCCGAGCCCGCTACTCGTCAATCCCTCCAGCTCGTCAAGCGCCCAAAAGACCACGCGACCGCGACCAACCCTTGAGGACGTCATGTCACAGCTGCGGAATCTGCGGCTGGTCCGTGGCATATCGCTGGCTGATCTGAAGAGCACTTGCGATGCAGGTGGTGACGTGAAGTTGACCAAAGATGACCTACTCAAGATACTGCTGCGCGTGGCTTGGCATATTCGTTTCTGACATGACTGTGCGGCATTGTGCCCCGGTTTTCTTACTTAATTTATTTATATTTAAAGTCCATCCATCCAATTGTTGCAAGTCGTTTTCCACCAAAATGATTTCAAATTCAAAGTTCTTCAAAAAGTAAGTCGTATGCCAGGCTGCCTGCCATGGAGGAAGAATGATAATAAATCATAAGATAATGGCCATCGATTGCCCAAATGCCCATCATCACATCTAGAATCTAGATGAAAGGTCGGAATACAAGCCCATGCCGCCCTCGCTGAGAGAGTCTTTGCTTTCATTGACCAAAATGGAAATGGAAAGATCAGCTGGGAAGAGTTGTGGGCAGCTGCCAGACCTTCAGTAGACGAAGTTCTTCAAGTGCTGAAGGCTATCAAGGAGCAAAGAGGTCTCAGCATCGAAAGATTGCTTCGTCAGCACGACTCCAGTGGAGATGACAAGTTGGCCTTCAGTGAGTTTCAGAAATTGCTTCAGTCACTGAGCATAGACATCGATCAGGAGACAGCAGCGGAGGTCTTCAAACGCCTTGACCGTGAT
>Ga0126342_10017419_pt1 | contig 12429 bp, 6 predicted proteins | sample Cyp1metagenome_FD_92528 | JGI IMG/M metagenome (GOLD analysis project Ga0126342, IMG submission 92528) | Coral microbial communities from Lord Howe Island, Old Settlement Bay, Australia - Cyphastrea 1 metagenome | ecosystem: Host-associated > Invertebrates > Cnidaria > Coral ... | reverse complement strand
TTTTGGGGCCCATGCCTCTCCCGCCCTTGTGGCAACGAAAGTTGATTTCTATACGTTTGAACTGCAGCATCTTGTTGTGGGACCTACATCAATGAAGTCGACTTCTTTTCTCAGGCCTTTGATTATAGCTGGAAAACCCAGCTCATTTGCCAGAGACTGCTGGGCAACTTCGAACAAGCAGGTGGAAAAGTGATATATATATATATATATTATGCATAGTTATGCCTCATTATTCCCCCACTTGTTGGTCATATCCAGGCATATTCGCCTAATTTGGAACACAGCCTTCACACGTATGAACAGCGTTGAACTTGTTCTGACATGATTTCAGGAAATTGCATGAATTTGCACTATTACCCCGCAACAGAATACTTTTTTGTTTCTGGATAGCTAAGATGCTCGCTAATATAATACCCAGTACCCGAAAATGAATGTATATATATATATGATGTACATACATACAAATTATATATATATATGTGTACATGGGTACTTCCCATATTGTAATTAAATCATATTTAATCCCAATAAATCACTAGGAGGCACCACTTTGTTGGTTGAACCTTCCAAGGAATCACCTTCGAAATCCCAAGGTTCAGCAGCTCTGGAAGCACATGTGCGAGCAACACGTGAAGCTCACAGCAGTCACCTTGGGTTGCATGGTGGAGGCAAGAGGTTTACCCTCGGGTCGAAGTGGCTTGGGAAGTGGGAAGAGGACATCCTGAAGCAAAAAGAATGGACATCAATGGTGATTTAACGGGATTTAATAGGATTTAAGCCATCACAATGGGGATTTAATGGGACATTCACCTCAAATCTTCGTTTCTCAAGCTTGGAATGATTGGACAGTTACATAAATTGACCCTGAAATCTTGGGTTTGGAAATTGAATTGCGAACTATCGGGGAAGTCGACTTGCCAGAGCCGCATCAAAAGTGGGCCAGAATCACTGGGCAATCGCTTCATCCACAACTGATACTCGTACTGCCAAAATTCACTTGCGGATGGTCGAAACTGCATGTGCCCTTAACCTTGCAGCAATTCAATGATTTCAATGTATGTCACTTCACCTCTAAATATTTTTGTCGAGTCTGCTCAGTGAGAATTGGAGATACCAGGTTGCAGTGACTCGCATCCATGCGACACTGGCAATCACAAAGTTCACAAACTTGAAACCAATTGAAACAGTTAAGCATCCTGTGATGGGAGGAAACCAATTGAAACAGGCATTTGTTGTGAGAAAACCCTTGTAGAAACAACATTGCTTCCGGGACACCCACTTCGTTTTCACGATGAATATGACGGGGAGATCATGCGTCAATATCCTCACTTGTCGATCTTTAGTGTTCCAGCACAAAACCAAGTACCAGAACGTGCAGGCCAGCCGCCTACTTGGATGTGAATTCCATGTTGAAAAATGTAATATTATTTTAGCAACCCCCAGAAAAGATAGAAAAGTCAACCACATTCAAACACATATTTTAGCAACATGCAACTGTTCTATTTTTTTTTTGTCCGTTGCTAGAAATATCTCAGTAAGTGGAACAAACCCCTGGTTGTGAGGACTAGTTGTTGGAAGCCAGGCTTTGGTGAGCAACAACCATGTCTCAGAGGCTTGGAAAATCGTTGGAAGCTTAGGGCGCTGCCCCTGGCAGCATCGATTATTGCTTTATAGGGGTTAAAAAATACCTACCCGGTCTATTGGGGAGTGTCGTAGCCCACAGGCATGCCATGCCTATCAACCAATGGATAGGATAGGGGTATTTTGTCATGGTTCAATCCACTGACAACGGGCCCCCCAGCGTTCTCGCAGCAAATGCTTGAAGCTTGATTTCATTGATTGCCATTGATGAGAAGCAGATGTAAACTCATGTGTCAACCATTAATTATCAACCCAAGTGACTGACATTTTGGGATGGCTTGCAACCAGCTTCCAGGTTGTTGGGCCCCTGCTCAGGTCAACGATGCATGGTCCAGTGAGGATCAGAGAGTGGGTCTCCCCAGTTGAGGTGGTAAACCCTACCCTCTGGTAATTTAACATAGCTATTGAAAATGGCCATAGAAATAGTGGATTTACCCAGCTAGAAAATGGTGATTTTCAATAGCTATGTTAAATTACCAGGGGGTATGCCATGAACCATCTATTTGGGATGGTCCATGCTACCCATTTCTGGAAAGTCAGACTGGGGATATCTGGGGATGCTTCATGGTTTTGGGATGTTTTGGGTAATTGTCGCATGGATATGGGTTGTTAAAGTTTGTTACGTGACATTTGCATGGTTGTACTATCAATTCCTGCCTAGATGAGTTGGAATATGGACACTGTCTCATGGTCCCGAATATCTTGGAGGCAGGTCATATCTTTGTCAAAACCATCCATGATTTGTTCAGTGGGACAAGCAAACTCTTACACGAATCACAGGTGCTAGGCGAGTCCAGCTTCGCCCTTCGTAATGTTCAAGCCCTTGAAGGTACAGCTCTTTCATAAACTCTAGCTGGTAGTTGGTTCCAAATACCCTCTGGTAATTTAACATAGCTATTGAAAATGACCATTTATAGTGGATTTTCCCATTGAAAATGGTGATTTTCCATAGTTATGTAAACGTTTACCAGAGGGTACTGATTCCTTTTGAATTGTTACTTGATCATTGGGACTCCAATGGATGTTGGCATACAACTTGTGGGAAAACCTGGCGACTCGACCACCAACCAGGTATGCCAGCGGTGATCCGCACAAAAATAGAGAAGTCAATCAGTTTAATCAGCATCAAAGAAAGTAGGGCACACTTTTTCCACCTTTTTTTTTTCTGGGGGGACCTTCAGGTTCATTTTTTTTTTTACTGTCCGTTTTTTCCACAATGATTCCAACTGAAGTAATATCGATGGCCGCATGAATTCGTCCGACTCCACAGAGGAACTGCTGAACACCGTGATCTACTCCACCATCGTCAAGGGCTTCACTATGTCTCGCCAGCACGACCAGGCTAGCCGGCTACCCGTTGGGGGGAATAGGTCTTGTATCTTAAAAATCTTAAAATGGGGATTGAATGGACTAATTATATATGGAAATGGGGAAATGGGGATCCAAAGGGTATATGTATGATGTGGGTTCGTCCAAAACCGGGGGATTCGCAGCCAGTTTTACGAAAGACAAGTTTCATCGGGAAAATCCATGGATGACGCATGGGATGGAATAGTGTTCCAGATTTTGAGACAACCAATGCGATACAGAATATACAGTAGGCATGCAATCAATGAACACACTGATAAAGCAATCTTGGTATTGACATCAACTTGGACCATCCGCAAAAGGAAATTTCTACCCAAGAGTTGGACTTGGAATCTTGGACAATTGAATCTTCTAAATTCATAATCTTAAACTATTGAAATCTATTGAACATCCACAAAACTACTTGATATTCCAGTTGGATACTCCATCTATTGGAAAAGCATCGTTGATTCCTGGATCATTGGATCTGAACAGCAGGTGATCGCCGTTTTCAAGGAGATGAAGGACGGGTTTTTTGCACTAGCTTCTGGGAGTTCAGTAGAACTGTGGAAAATTCACATTTTTTGGGTACATCAACTATAAAATGGTCATTGTATGAAATTATATGCCATTACCCATAGGATCCATGTATGCTATATATGGCAACATTTACCATCAATATACCCCCAATGTTAGCATATATACCATACATGGATCCTATGGGTTATCAACTATTATCAATAGCTACGTTACAGCAGCCAGCAAGCCACGAAAACCAGGTGGCCACTTCTTTGCAGCCCATGACTTCCTACGCAGGAGCGTGGTATTGCGTGCAACACCGTCACCTACAACACAATGTTGAACGGACTCGCACGCGCCTGCCCTGGTTGAAGGTTACCAAGTTAAGTAGACACCCATTTGTGCCACTCATTGGAGGCTGAAGAAACGGATTTTTCAAGATCCTTTATTCCAATGTATGTATCTAAAGTGGTCATGTGCATAATCCCAGTTGATGGGACCAGTTGAATCGCCATTTCCGCAGAATTCCGCAGAGGTTGTGGAATGATGCACGAGGTGCCAGAACTACTGAAGGCCGTGTTTTTTTTTTAGGGCGGAGGATTCTGAGGATTCTTGAGTAGTGAAAAAAACAACTGGCATTAGTGAAATTTAACGATTTATACCTAACCCAATATTACACCCTGGGTTAGTGACATTAACTCTTCATGGAATGTCATTAATATTATATAATTATTCAGTATCTTATAATATATTATATATACATCGTTCTGGGTAAATGATTAAATTCAGGTTAGTGAAATATCATCATTTACCCAGACCAGAAACATCCAGCTTCTTTTTTCCCTCACATATCCGTAGTCGCCGTAGTCATTTTTTGAAGACCGTAAAGAACCATATACATCTAGAGCCATGGGTATATCATGCAGAGGCTTTGCCTCAGTCGTAGATATGCGATCCGCAGGGCATGCGAGACAGCGATCCACCTGTGCAGCCGGATATCATCACATACTCCACCATCGTCAAGGCTTGGGTGATCCGTACTCATCGGTAGGGGGAGTGTTCCTATGGGGATTGGCTAAGCGATCGGGAAAGATACAGATGGGATTTTCATGGAAGTGAGCCAAGTACAGTACCCTCTGGTAATTTAACATAGCTATTGAAAATGGCCATTTATAGTGAGTTTTCCCATTAAAAATGGTGATTTTCCATAGTTATGTTAGTTTACCAGAGGGTAAGCCATCTGTATGTGCCCATCTGGCAACTGCGATGTGGCAAGCCGTGGGAACACGAGGATCCCAGTCGTTTGTAGACCTGGCTGGCCTGGATGGTGTGGTTATTGCAGCTCGAAGTTCTGTTAGATGACGGGAGGAAGGGACAACCACAATCGAATCCTTTTTGAGTCGGCCAGAACTCAACCACAACAACCATCTAGCCATACTATATATATACATATTATATATATATATATACATATTATATATATATATATATATATATGTATAATGTGTATATATATATATATAAATATCTGAAAACAACTTTTATGTGCAGACTCGTGGTTTTCCCGAGTTTTGTGGTGGACAGCACGCCGTGAGGGCTACTGCATCGCTGGAGATGTGGCACGATGCCCAAGTTGGATGTCACCGGAGAAGCGTTTCACAAAACACTGGGAAAACAGTAGGGGGAATCTACTCCTCTATACAATAATATACAATATATATATGCAGTATATACATATTATATGATGAATATTGATGAATCATAAATATAGATGACATCTCCAGAAATTTGGAGCCATTGGAAGAGTCAACAGTCCGGAACATTTCGAAGATTCTCATGGTACATGGGATAGTTGTGGATAGTTGTGGATTTGTATTGCGCGCTTGATGGAACAACAGTAACCAATAGAGTTCCAAGCACGATCCTTCGCAGCAAGGAATGACACCAAGGCATTGACTCTTTTGGTGATTGAAAGAGTGTCCAATTCTCATCAAACCAGATCTTCACATACAATTCAAACAAATTCCTCGAATTCTTATACATGCATCAATTCGTTTTAATTCTAAGTGGCTGTCCGACACAGTATAGACAGTGTATATGTAGAGGCAAATGACAAAATCGTCTCTCTTTTTTTCGCAAAATTCAGAAATTTAGTTGGGGAAGAGCATATCTGGAAAGTCGTCTCTTTTCTTCTTTCCGCCGGCTGAACGCAGGATTTTGCAGCGTTTACTTGCGGAACCGAGGGTCTCACAGAGTTACCCATAGATATTTGAAATGGCGCAGGGTTCCACAGTTGCAAGGGCCCAGGTTGCAGGGTTCCAGGACTCCAAGGTTCCAAGGTTCCAAGAATACAAGGTTCCAAGGTCGTAGGGTTCCAAGATTCCAGGGTTGAAAGGTTCCAGGATTACATGGTTCCAAGATTCCAAGGTTGCAATCTTCCTGATACCACTCCCCGCCCAACAGATTGAAACCCAACAGAATCGTTGTTGAGAATTTCCTGCGTTTACATTGAGAACTGCATTTCCAAGTTCCTGATGTGCAAACACTTTGGACCATCAAAACCTAATTAATCTAAATGCAGCATTATCCGGGCATCATATTGCCTAAATTTGGTGAAAAACAGAGGGATGACTTCATAAATGTTGCACATGGGGGAACGCACCAAAGGGACGCGGAGGGATGTCATTATCCTCTTACCGCACATAGTACAATATGTATAAACACATATCACATATCACATATAAATATATATATATATATATATTATATATATAGACGCATATGTATGAACACACATGTATATACATATCTAATATAGATCGATTTCCATAGGACCGCGCCTTCGCCCTCTTGGACGAGATGAAGAAGTTGGGGAATGTGAAACCCGATGAGGCGGGACCAAAGGACGGCTGCGTCAATGTTTCAATGGGTCAAATTTGGATTGGTATATATGTATGATGTATGTGTGTATATGTATATATATATATATATTGTATAGAAAAAGTTAGCCCCAAATTAAAGATAGAACAGTAAAATCCCAATTTCCTGCTGGTGTTTTTGATCAAACAAATTCTCCGTTTTTGTGACAGTTCCAGCTCTGAAATCTGATGATTTGGGTGCCAAGTTGACTTGAGCTTTGGATCTTTTTGGAAGCACGTTGAGCTGATGAATGCACTGTTGCAGCCTTTTACCTTCAAATGATCATTTAGATGTGTGCAATTCGATGTTTCGAATCAGTCATGGAGGATATGGAGGAGTCTAACAGCCTGCAGCTACAGATCCACGGCGTGCATGGCCAGCAACTTTCTTTGTCGGTGGACCCAGAGCTCTCCGGTGCTGAGCTGCTGAAGCTGGTCAGGCAGCAGTTGCCTTCCAAGCAGGGCCTGGGGTTGTGGTTGTTCTACCAGAACTTGCCGCTGCGGAGAAGGGAGACCTTGAGACAACAGCTGGGATCCACGGAGTCACCCAGAACTCTGAACTACCTTTGGGCGCTGCCCAAGTTTCAGGAGGCTTGGAATCTCCTGCTGGCGGGCGCCACAGAGGTAGAGGGTGCACTGGAGGGAATGAGGTCCTTAGCCTTGACGCCAGGGTCCATTCAGTACTTGGACAATGTGGAGCTCCCCTGTAGCCTGGAGGAATTGAGCCTCCCAACTCTGCAGGGTCTGATCCTTCCAAAGAATCTTCAAGCCTTGATGTTTGGAGATGAGTTCAATGAAAACTTGACTGGTGTCCCTTTGCCAGAGACCCTTGGAGTTTTGAGGTTTGGCAACCACTTCGATCAGAGCTTGGAGCGTTTGTGTTTGCCAAGCAGTCTCCTGAGCCTTTCATTTGGAGACTGCTTCAACCAAAGCCTCCAGCAAGTCAAGTTGCCTAGCGCGCTTCAATCTATCACATTTGGGAGTGACTTCAATCAAAGCCTGGAGGGTGTGATGTTTCCCAAGAGCCTCCACACACTGGTATTTGGCAAGTCTTTCAATCAGCCGCTTGAAGGAATTGATCTTCCAGATGAGCTTGAGACCTTGATATTACAAGATGACTTCAACCAACATGTTCGCACTGTCCAATGGCCCAGCAAACTGATGGTCTTAAGCTTCGGTGACAGTTTCCATGGAAGTATCGATGCTGAAGGTCTGCCGAAGTCTCTTGAATGCTTGACATTTGGAAAATTGTTTTGGAACTTGACAGGGAAGTTGCCTGAAAACCTTGTGACCCTGGTCTTGGGTGAATACTTTCCAAGGTTGAAAAGAAAACAACTTCCTGGCGGATTGAGAAATCTGACCCTTGGCAGTCAAGCGGTTGAGAGTTTGGCTCAAAATGGCATTAACTGGCCATTGACTTTGGAGAGACTGACCTTTGGAGACCTTGTGGATAAACAGTTGGCAAACGTAATGTTTCTTGACAGTGTCTACAACATCACATTTGGCCAGCGATTCAACCAGAGCTTGTTTTTTGTGACTCTGCCTAGCAGCCTTCTGACGGTGACGTTTGGAGACGACTTCAATCGCAGCTTGGAGAATGTGGCTTTGCCGGTAAATCTGAAGTCTATTGAATTTGGCCGACGCTTCAATCAAAGCTTGGAGCGTGTGATTTTTCCCGCTGCTCTCCAGACTTTGAAGTTCGGGAGTTTTTTCAATCAGCCACTGCAGTGGGTCAGACTTCCCGATGGCCTTCAGACCTTGAGCTTTGGACTTTTCTACAACAGGACCTTGGAAGGTGTATGGCTACCTGCAAACCTCCAGACCATGACATTTGGACGTGATTTCAATCAAGCTCTGGACCGTGTGTACTTGCCCGCGAGCTTGGTGGCATTGACTTTCGGACGTGAGTTTAACCAGTCCTTGGATCACGTGTACATGCCCAAAAAGCTCGAGATGCTGTCCCTTGGGCAAGAATTTAACCGGCCTTTGCAACGGGTTTGGCTTCCTAGGAGTCTTAGATGGCTGAGCCTTGAAGGTCACTTCAACCACAGTTTGGTCGATGTGTTCCTGCCAGAGAACCTTGAGACTCTGCAACTGGAAGGCCGTTTCAATCAGAGCTTGAAAGGCGTGGCGTGGCCCCGGGGCCTCAAGATGCTGATCCTGGGACATGAGTTTAACCAAAGCATGGAAGGCGTTCAATTGCCTGACCTCAGCTGCTTGGTATTTGGTCAATCCTTTGATCAGAGAGCAGAGCATCTAGGGATATTTCCGGAGTCTCTTCAGAGTCTGGAGCATCCAGTTTTTGCTGTGAGCAGGTAGCTAAGTGGGGGTCTGATGACTGACGATCTCATTTTTGCCGCCAAAAATACTGGGTTCCAGTGGTGGAACGGATTTCAATGCTGGGGTTTTCCTGACCCCTTGAAGCAGCGTTTGCCTGAAATGGAATGTCCTCCACTCATCCCAGACGTGGGTGGGTGGAAAGTATCAAGAGCTTCATGGACAACCGGACAGCCATGAGGACAGAGAAAAGGCTGTGGCAGTTGAATCGCCCATTTTTTTGGGCGTTGCTTGACTAGGATCCCTTTTGACCCAGAAGTTTCAACTCCGGAAAAGGACGAATTTTTGGGCACTCATGTACAACTCCTAGTCCTATTCCAACACTTGTACTTCGGGGTCACTGGTTGGCTGGGCTAAACATTGAGTTCCAGCATTTTGTAGCGGCTGTAGCGCTTCACCTGTCCTGTTGAGCTGGTCTTTGCCGCAACATGTTTGTTGCAGGTGCTTTACAACAGCCTCCTGGTCTTTGACTCAGACTGAGAGATTTGGGATGGTCAATGGCGAAGATGTTGCGAGATGGTCATTCTGACAACGACACCATCCAGTGCATGTTTTTGTTTTTTTGGCAACAGCCCCTACGATCTGTTGATTAATGTTGTTTCAATCTCCTTTAACAAGAGAATACCACACATTTTCTTGTTGGGGGGGTAGCCAATTTTGTCCCGTCCCCATCTTCCAGACATCCTTGCGCATACCCAGCATAGCTGTGGCTTGGTAGGGAGCACTTCAGGATGGTTGCGCCAAGCAGTCGAGGGTGGAAGAGGCCTTGAAACTGTTGGAAGAAATGAAGCAGGAAGGCGCAGGGAGACCCAGCTTCAATGGATTCATGCGAGGTTTGTTTCGAAGAAGTACAGCGAACCCAGTTTTTTTTTTGGCAAAAAGAAAACTTGTACCTGGACATAAGTCGCTAAACATTTCGGGACCTCAATTGGGACCGTTCACCCAATCCATAAGGATGCTGACATATGCTGACTGCATCCCTCCCACAGTTTCGAAGATGTGAACCAGTTTCGAAGAAGTGATGATGACATGGCGGCCATGTTTTTTGGTTCCCCTACTATTTGAGCAGATACTGGTTATTACTGGTTGATATTGCACTTCCATTGAGATCAGTTTGGAATGGAAGTTTCTTTTCTTTACCATTCCTTACCACGGACGTCAACAGCGAACACTCTGCAATGGGACTAGCCCGCAACACCCCTTACGCCGATTCAAAAAGATCCTACGTCCTCTGAGCAGAGTCTAGTGGATGGTGGTCTGTTATACACCCTTATGGGTCTATCAATCAGCCAGGGGTCTCGGATTGACAACACTCCGACTTTATAGTCATTGTGGTCTTAGGTGGATGTTTTTGATGAATCAAAGATCACTCTTAGGAACTCCTTCGATAGCCTATGCTTACGAATCAGCAGCTGACCAGCAGTCGTGCAGTTAGGTGGTTCCGTCCAACTACACCCTCAGCATTCTCTGCAAGCTCCTGGGTCGCGGAAGGCACCTTGAACAAGCCTTTGAGATCGTGAAGACCTTTACTGAAGAGTATGGCTTCAAAGCAAATATCCAGGCCAGGGGAGCTGGGCTGCGCTGCATGGAGTTGAAGCTCAAATTTATACGGGAAATTCCTTGATGCTAATCGTAGGTAGTACCAAACCCTGACCATCCCTGACCTGGGTATACCTGGGTGAACTCGACTGTCTCAGCGAAGTAGGTAGTACCAAACTTTTTTTTATCAGGACGCAGTGCATCCACTGAAAAACCAGGTGTACCAAACTGGGACCTCTGCCGCCAGGTCTACACCTGCCTCATGCAGGCGTGCATCCACAATCGCCAGTGCCAACGAGCCGTGTCTCTGCATGACCAGGCCACCTCAAGGGCCTCCGCTTGGGGGTTGGAAGAATCCAATGATCCAATAAGTCCAGTATAAATGGAGACAATCATGTATGCCGTATGCCTGCAAAATTGCTGGCAGGCAGGTCAAAAATAGTCTCTTTTCACCGCTTTTCTTTACATCAAACAACTTCGTCTAAAATCCATTCGAAAGGAAGATGCACAGCAGTGCTATTGAAATTGTGCTCTAGATATCTCAAGATCTCAAGCAGTGACATGTGCCAAATCTCGAAACCTTGGATCGAACCTTGGATCCATCTCATGGTGACTGCGCAGCTGGCACGTGCCAAAACTTCATAGATCGTATTAAATCCATGGAATTCCAGAATGTGGGAAAGCCAATAATAAACCTACGTACCATTTTGGGGATGGTTTAATAATGTTTAATAGAACCCATTTGTGGATATTTATGGTGATTTTGGGGGTGGTAAGACAGGTGAAAATCGATCCTTTGGCTGTGCCACATGAGAAAAAATCTCGGCAGGTTGTGAAGGATGGCGTTTGCGTGCCAGACGCCAAGACCTACACGGTGGGGCCTCGCCGCGCTTGCTTTAATGAGCTTTGCTGGGTGGGGATTTCACGTACCCTGGTGATGTGGAAAGGCAATCTGTAGCACTAAGAAGTGGTCCTTTTCAGATCAGAGGGTTGTACTGCAATCAGCCAAGGTATCAGTATCAGGAACCAATGGTGATACATGGATACATGGATAGAGGGATGGATGGATGGATGGATGGATGGATGGATGGATGGATAGATAGATAGATAGATAGGTAAATAGGTAGATACATAATGATACATAGATAGATAGGCGGACATAAGTTAAGAAGGTGATGTTACTCAGAGCGGCTGTTTGGCTCCATGAAATCACCAGACGTTGGCTGTTGATATGATTTCGACATCTTACGATAATGTGTTTTTTTTTTACTACTGTAATACACTAGTAGTTTAGAATCTATATCACTAGTATATTGATTGTTCTAGAATTGGAGGAATACAATATGCAGCGAAACATTAACTTGTTTGATCTTGTTTGCATATGGGTTGATTGTGCTGTAAGAAAGAGAATATCACCCAGCAAAAAGACATCGTCTTCATGGTATTCAAGATTGGCCGTCACCCCCCACTACAGATATCCCGTTATATCTCAGTTATGGTTGGACTATGTTGGACTTGTACTTCCATTTTGGGATTTGAAGCCCCAATGATTTGCCACTATAAGCAAAACGCACGACAATTGTGGTTGAATTTCATATCCAAAAAATGAGAAAACTCATGATAGTAAATGAGAAAACTCATGATAGTAAATGAGAAAACTCATGATAGTTGCACGACAAGTTTTGGAAGTCAAAAAGCAATCCCCAGCTGTTCCTGTGACTAAAAACGCTGTGGCATTTCAGCAATGCAGGTCTTGCTGCGAGGATGTCTCCAAGCAGGTCTGGTGGACAAGGCGTTAGCGGTAACGCGCTGCGCCTATCATTTGCCCTGAAGCCTGGTGCGGTACGAGACAACACAGGGCTCCTGTACGATCTATAGGTAATTTTCATTGATTTGGGATGTTACTTCATCTTTGCTCTATCTCTCTCTCGCTATCTCTCTTTCTGTGTATAAATAAACATGTACATATATATATATATATACTGTATACATATATATATATATATATAAATATACATATTATCATTATATATATATACAGTATGTATATATATATATGTACATATTATCAGCATATATATGTATATGTATTATGTATACACAATCATACATTCATATATATATATAT
>Ga0126342_10017418_pt1 | contig 12430 bp, 10 predicted proteins | sample Cyp1metagenome_FD_92528 | JGI IMG/M metagenome (GOLD analysis project Ga0126342, IMG submission 92528) | Coral microbial communities from Lord Howe Island, Old Settlement Bay, Australia - Cyphastrea 1 metagenome | ecosystem: Host-associated > Invertebrates > Cnidaria > Coral ... | reverse complement strand
TCTCGCTGAAAAAATCAAACGGTTGTCGAGGGAAGGACACGGTCGGGACAGGGTGTCTTTGAACTATAGGTCATTTATGTTTGGGAAACTTCCGCCGCCGGCTTGCCCGGGTCTATGTTATGATTGCAGCGCGCTCAGCTGCAACCTATTTTGGCTGGAGCCATAATGGTAGATCCGGGCAGCTTCACAGCGTGTCATCCTGGCATTGGGCTAAAGTGGACAACCCTACAAGTAACTGGACAGCAAAAAAGTGAAGCTATACATCTTATGTCAACAGGTGGTTTGAGTAATGGACAACTTCGTACCCACAGTTTCAAACAATTTTTACGTTTGGGATACTACTAGGTCATTCCTTTCAGTTGCCCAAATAGCGCTATCTCACAGCCAAATTGATCACTTTGGGGTGGGCGGCAGCGGGCGGCAGCCCCTGCATAAAGACGAAAACAGGCAAACCATGGCAAACCTATGCTTAGACCTTGCTTGCACCAAGGAAGAGGAGAAATCTTGAGTTGCTGGCAGCAACTCATCTCTGGCAGCTTGGGCTCCCTGCAACATCCAGTTGGTCTGTGCTTACGCTTCAAGACTTAAACTTAGACTCGTTTCATGCAATCATCACACAACCGCACATACTTCATCATACTTTCGCAAGTTCACCCCTCGAGCCAAGCAAACAAGTGAAGACGGAGAGAGTGCACACACACACAAATAGAAGGAGCCATCATCGTCAATAACTGTGCTGAATTTTATTGAATTTTTGGGATGTTTAGGAGCAGGCACGCAGAGAAATTCACCTCCAGGAAGTCCGCGACAGCTTTGGTAGCAGACAAGTCTGGAATTTCCTCTGCAAAGGTTGGCTCAGTGTTTCACAAGCCTAAGGACAAGCCCCATGGACCCTACAGAGCCTACGATTGTGTGTGGAAACAAGCCACAACCAAAAGATGCCAAAAGAACACATGCGTAGAAAACATGCCTAGAAAACCAGTATCAGATTTAAAGCGCAGGATCCATGAAAGAATCGACTCAGGACAGTATCATCAATACATGCAAGGGATAATTTGAGCTGCTCCAGACTAGGCTCGGCTAGACTTGGAACAAAACATTAAGCTTCACTAGTCACTATGCCTTTCCTGATCATGAAGTCCAGTGAAATGAAGCTCAATCGACCATTGAACTCTTCGAAAATAGTCCAATCGCATCCTGAATCTATTCCTGCAGAACCTGTTCTCTTCTTCCATCTTTGCGCAGTGCCTCTCCCATCTCTTTCGTCTGCAATGCCACTTGCACCGCCAAAGCCAACATCGCCGCTTGTTGTCTCACAGGACCTGGGACTTTGACACTTCGGGAAACTTTCACACCGCGGAAGACTTTCACACTTCTGAAGTCAATGGAGGTCAGTGGAAGTCAATGGAAATCAATGGAACATCACAATAAATGAAGACATGACTTCACTCAACATGGTTCGTGAAATTTAATGTTCGTCACATCTTAATCTTTGCATTTCCATTTGGGTTTCTTCCACTTGCTTGTCACGACACTGAGAAACGAGATCTATGAAGCGCACGCTTCATCGAAACTCCGACGCCCCACAGGCATCTTGTTGGCGAGATCACCACCGTAAAGCACTCCTGAAGTTAGAGCTTGCCACACCACCCAACCGGCCACACCACCCACGCCTCTGCGTCACAAAGCACAACATGAATCAATATGAGGCAAACAGCAAAAAGAATACAATGCACAATCAATGTACTGCAACGATGTGCAATTTCCAACTGCTTACTTTTTCGTTTCTGATTTTGCTGGTCGAGGCAATTTGAGATTTGACTGCCGTGTAAACACTCAAAGCCTTTGACGACTTGAATGCTCCTTTTTCTCAGCTAAGAGCTTCAACTCTGCACCAACCTGACCACAACAGTACCACAGCAACCCCAACCCACCGCCAGCAGCTAAAACATGGAGCAAACATATACATATACACATAAATCATCATAAATCTTTCTTATTTTTTCTGCTCAAACACTCAACTGTGCTGCTGTGCTCATCTTCTGCTGTTTGCTCCTGCGGCTTTCGGGTGTTACTTGCCACATCTTGTTACAGTAGCTTCAGGATGGTGCAACGGCGCAAGACAGGACGCCTCTGGAAATTTCTTCCAATTTGGATCATCGTGGCATTGCACTTCCGACGCCAGGTCACCGATCCTCCAGCCGTCCCAAGCCGTTCCAAGCCGTCCCACTACAGTGCAGTCATATCAGTCATGCAGCGGCATCTTCGCAACGCAATGGCTCTGAGGTCTCCACATGATGTTAAGCGCTTTCTCTGCTTGGCTGTACATATCACCCTTCCTCAAAGCAAGGAAATACAAAACCAAATGCGCATCAATGCCTAAAAAGAAAAGGAAAGATGAGAACACATGATTAAGTTGATAAAAGAAAGGACATGCTCGAAACAACTAAACACATTTGAAGAGGAGCCTTGTCGACACAGCGGACAAAGGAACAGAATGCCCATGTAAACCGAAGACCGGCAAAACATGATGAAACAGGTCAAAACTGAAGACATGGAGGACATTGCCCTCAAATGTCCATTTCAGTTGAGACCAACACCGAGCTCCATCTGATGCCAACACCAAGGTTTCGCTGCCAAAGTCCTGCACGTGCAGGACATTGCAGGACGCTTGATGTCTACAATGATGCAAGTCCAGCCATGTTCAGCCCAGCTAAAGACGCAGAGACTGTCCAGTCCACAATTTGCCAAAAAAGAAAAATAAAGTCTACAACGGCAGTAAGTAGTAAGTCTAGTATCTAGAATCGCGTTGTTTTGTACATTGACTGCTGTACGCACGAACTCAATGAAACCATATCTGTTCCAAAATCCGATTTAACGAGATTGCGCGCAGATTGCGCAAGTGGTTGATCTGGTTTCAACTTAGTGCATGCCAACTGCGTGAAACTCCCGCTTCCAGGATTAAGGTGGCGTAGGAGCCGCCTAATTGACCCGTGATTGGTAAGTGTTTCTAGCGTGCTTTAATGGACACTGTATCCAATATGTATCCATATCTTATGTTGGAATGTCCATCATATGTCATATGTCCATGAATTTTCTATAATTCCCCGCCGACCTGCCTGAAGTTCCCCGGGCATTTGCTCCAAGTAAATCCAATGCGGAGCATCCTCAGATGAGTGCGTCGAAGGTGTTCCAAACAGTTCAAAGATGTTCCACTTCTGTTGCCGCAAAGGGTCCTTCGTTTCGGCTGCAAACTGAGAGGGGGTGGATTAATTATACTTCGCGAAGCGAACCATTTTCTGTATTGGAGAACGGTGCCCAACTTTAAACCAACGCTGGAAAATGGACATGCAAAGGACATGCAATGGTCTCATTCGTTTGCCTTTCGCCTTTCTATGAGTCTCTACGGCGACGTCTCTCTTGAAATTCCTCTAGCGTTCCTTTGAAATCTCCGAGCGATCATCGAGTCCCGGGGTTTAGTCGGCTGCGTGTGGGCTGAGCCAGGCGCCCGTTTGAGTGGTTCTGGCCTTGGTCCACTAGACCCGCTGGCTTTCTTGGCGCATGATGTGCATGAAACAGCACAAAACATCAAACCCAAACGCGGTGCAATTTAGTGTCATTTAGAGTGTGATGTTGGCAAGAACGGTTCACATGAGGACAATGAGTATCACGGTACCGCTGGATAGGGTACACGCTGGCTCGCGCTTGTCATTTCGCTAAAGCGAATCAATTGCAGCTGAGCGCATTTCACAACTACAGATTCCAAGTATGCAGATTATGCAGAAGCGGCATCGAAATGCATAGGATAGATTTGTGCATGGCATATGATCGATCATGATCGCATGTAGATACCACATGATACCGCAATGTTTGTTGCAATTTCTTGCACTGGTTCATACTGGTTCTAAGTCTGCGGCCTCGCCTGGCGTTGGCGTTTGGGTGGCGGTGGCTTTACCTGTCCAACTGGCCATGATTGGCCAAACCCAGATGTTTAGTATGCTACGGAAATGCTATGGCTGAAAGCCACTTGTTTTTTTAAAAGCAGCTACGCTCAACATTTGTCAACTCCAAGCGTTCCTTTAATCATCAATGATCAAAAGTGTGCTTGAAGGCTCGCACGGGTTTCAGCACGTTTGGTTCCGTGAGCCAAACTGGGTGTGCCACATTGATACATTGTCGACGTGAGGCCTCTTCAGGTTCCTCTTCCAGCGCATCTTCCATAGCATCCTTCCAGCTTGAGCGGTATGTCTTCATAAAACTAAATTATGAATTTAAAAATCCGTCGGTGCCGAAGGTGCCGACCAACTTCGGCCCGACTTGGTGGCGCCGCTTGGCCCCAACTTGGACCCATTTGGGAGCAACTTCGGCCCGAGTTGAGGTCCATATGGCTTCAAAATGAGGCACATGACCGGCCCAATATGAAATTGTCAAAACTCGCGTTTTCACTGTTATTTTCCGCGTTTTTTGCTATTGATGATGCTTCGTTTGACGCAATGTTCACTTGGCACGAAGCTGTCGCCAAAGTGTTCCAAGTTGCGGCATGTTGGGCCTAACTTGGGCTTCCGCGAATTTCCAGGTGGATCACGTGAATTCAATTTGGGGCCCATCTGGATCGCTTTGGTCCCAATTTCAGCCCAACATGAGCACTTGGCGCCAACTTGGGCTCCAGTTGGGTCCAGGACAGCGCAACTGGGACCCATTGGGGGCAGCGCCTGCTCAAGCGGGGCCCAACCCGAGCCAATTTTGCGGACTCAATGCGACATGCTGAAAACTTGCATTTTTACCGCTATTTCCAACGTTTTTGCAATCGGCTTTGGTTGAGCCAAGTACGAGTAGCTTTGGTTGGGCCTAGGCTCCCTCCTCTTCTGTCAATCCAATTCTCTGGTTGCGGGCGGTTCTCGTCGCGAAGCGATTCGAATATATGATACCCCTTGGGACGGCCCAGGGAAGTTCACTCCTTGGAAAAAAGCGAAATCAAAATTATTCGATAGGGCCCCAGCCTACCAACATAGAAACAACAATGATGATAAATCTGGGAGATGTTAGCTATAACACCCATACAACATCAAAAATATGTTAAAGAAAAATCCTTGTCCCTCAACGTCTGAGCTTCGGCTATATTCATCTAAGATCTCAAACAATTATCCTGTCCGCTACCCCCCAAAACAATCCTAATGTCGAATCCGCTGCTAGCGAGCGCGCAGTCTATCTGATTGCCGTAGATATAGACTGCGGACTGTCTATCTTGCATCCATCAATCACCATGAAGACCAAACAGGACACAGTGCTATAGTAAAGATTATAGGGGGCATTTCTTTATATAAGTATTTCAGGGATTGCGTAGGTAGTGCTAAAGCCAGCCACGAAAAATTGCATCAAAAAATTGACGCGTCCAAAAATTGATCTTTTTAACCCCCTTTTCGCGGAATTTTAGGACGCCTATAAAAAGTACTGGCCATTTTACATTTTGAGGTGGTGAGAAACGTTCTTTTTACCCGCCAGCCCGTATTTGCCTGACTACCAACCTCCAGCCGCTGTGTAGTGTACATTGTGACTGTCCACAAGCGATACGGCCCAATGGATGTGTTTTGGTTTGTGTGTTTGTGTTTTCTCCTTTTTCCTTTCTCGTTTTTGTCTGCTCGTGTTTGCACTGGGTTGCTGGTCCACGTTTGCATGTCTGCACAGTCTCGTGACTCGCCGCGGCTCAATGAAAGAAAAGAAATCATGATGACTCTTGGGCGGGTTGAAAAATGGATTGGGGTTGGCAAATATCATCCTTCAGTTTAAGCCTGGGGCCAATTAGAAAATGCCTAGCCTAGTGCCCTCATGTAAGGACATGTGGATCTTATTTCTGAAACATGTTGGCAGCTATCCTTCAATCTAAGCTTGGGGCTATTAAAACGCACAAACGCAGTACCCTCATGTAGGGACATGTTGCTTTTCTTTCTGAAACACGTTTTAACTTTTTCATACTCTCAGGTACTTTTAGGGATTGCTTCGGTAGTGCTAAAGCCTTCCACGAAAAATCGGGTCAACACATGAGGTGCCCAAAGGTGGTCTTTTTGAACCCCTTTTCACGGAATTTTAGGACGCCCATGAAGGCACTCGTCTTTTTACATTTTGAGGTGGTCATAATCGAGTTTTTTAAGCTACTGTTCTTGGGTGGTGTGAAACAAGGATTGGGGTTGGCAAATGTCTTCCTTCAGTTCAAGCTTGGAGCCAACTAGAAAATTCCCAAACACAGGACCTTCATGTACCATGTTTTTTAGCTTTTTCATACTTTCAGGGACTTTCAGGGATTGCTTAGGTAGTGCCAAAGCCTTCCATGAAAATAAAACCAAAAATGAGGTGTCCTGAATGATATTCACCTTTTCACAGCATTTTAGGACACCTAAACAAAAAGCTAAAGGACTGGCCATTTGACATTTCATGAGATTGTGTCATACCTGTGTACATCTGGGTGCTGTTTGGAACACCAAAAATGAAAATAGCCTGCAGGGTCATCATGCTTGTGTCTTGTAACTATTCTCCCTATTGCCGCGCATGACATGACATCTGGAGCATATTAAAAGTCGGTGCGGCGTTCGGCAACATTGTCAGTCTAGCGCAACTCACACAAAACTTGCAAAACATTGCAATACAAAATCTAAAACATTACAGCATGCCTCAAAATCAGCAAAAATAATTGAGCATATGGAATGTTTTATCATGTTTTTCACTGAACCATGGGGCTTGTGATTTCAGAATGTTTTCCTGTTGGTCAAGGTGCAGCATATGTAAAAACAATGTTTATCATACCAACCCCCTCTTCAAATCTTTTTTACATATGACCAACGCCCAAAAAAATAAGATCCATGGCCCCCAAAAAATAAAATCCATGGTCCTCAACCTAAGGCACTAGGTCATCTTACATGTATATTACTATCTACACTTCAAATTTTCATCCATGTAATAAACCTCTAACAGTGCAGAACTATTCATTTTTGGATTTCAAGACTTGTTTGAAGTAATCCTACAGGATAAAATTTTGGTGGTACAAACGGGTAAATAGGTGTGTATTGTTTCCATGTAATGCAATACATAATGGATTGTGAGAACTTTGTTGTAGCTGTAGATGATCAGCACATATCAAAAGTTCTCAGTTCTTTGTCCAGGCCTGCCCCGCTTCCAGAGCTTCCGCGAGCACTTCTTCAAATTCTTCCTGCAGGCCTTCTGTTTCTTCCCTCTTTTCATGTTGCGGCTCTGCTTCTTCCGCATCAGCTTCAGGCTCTTCCGGGCGCACAAGCTCTTCGGGCTCAACCTGAAACTCTTCAAGCTCTTCGGCGGGCTCTTCAGCTGGTTCTTCGGTGGCCTCTTCGGCGGGCTCTTTGGCGGGCTCTTCGGCGGGCTCCTCGGGAGGCTCTTCAGGAGGCCCTTCGGGAGGCTCCTCCGCCTCTTTCCATTCCTCAATTTCTTCTGCCTCCTCTTGAAACGCTGAAATCTTCTGTGCCTCCACGCCCGGGATTCTGAAATGGATGCCAAACACTCAAAACACTTCAAGACTCGGCAAGTTTCACGGTTTGTTTTTTTACACATCTAATCTGAACCGGACGTTCCAGCAACATGAAATTAGTAAGAAGACGCAAGAAGACAAGGAGCTATGCCTGCAGCGTGCCAAGGTCTTAGCCATTCCGACAAATACAAATGCTTCCATTGTTTCGCCGGCAATCTGTGTCCCCCTCCAATGTGCTCATCTTGAGACTGCGAAATCAAATTGTCGATGGCCTCTGTCGTCTCATCAAATGGCTCTTCCTGCCACGGTTCCGATGAAGACTCAAATCGACTCACAGACGCAACAGAACTACATTAACTACATGACAAAGTCTGCAAACGGAGGTCAATCAAAGCCACCCAAGTGACTGTGAGAAGACAGAATATCAAACCACGTGGCATCAATGGACAAACGGATCAATTTGAAGGGACCGTCAGAGATCCTCAACTGACCAGAGACAAAATTTGTACTGCACAAAGGAACCTGTTTACTTGTTTGGGCGTATCAAATGTGTACAGGCAGAGGGGAGAGACAAAAAGGCAGGAAGGCTGTTTCCAGATAGTAAATGTTGCTGTTGCTAACGATGAGAACAAGAAGGCCGAAATGGCCCCAATATAGAAGGGAAACAAAACCCAAGGGGCACTGATGCTGACAGTGACAATGACCATGTCTGTGCGAAGGATGATTAAAACAACCCAAATCCTTCAACCCAAACGCATGGGGTGAAACTATTTTTGCTGAGGCGTTTCTCTTGGAACAAAGTCCTAGCCCGAGCAAATGTGCCACGCCGACTATGACTTTTATGAATGCATGATATGATATGATACTAGTAATGCCCGGGCATGCCGGGGGTGGAAGTTTCAAAATTTGAAACGTTTACAGCCTGTAGAGCCGAGCAAAGACTGTGCCTAGAGGGGGCGGGCAAGCCTTCCGAGCATCGCAGCACAATTTCCTGATTTGTCATGTCATTTATCTGGTCCAATCTCTTCTGAATTCATCTCACATCTCACATCTCATCTCATCTCACTTCATCCAATTTCATTTCATCTCATTTCATCTGATCCGATCTCTTCTCATTTCACCTCGCATCTCACATCTCACCTCATTTCCTTTGATCCAATTTCATTTCATGTCATCTCATCTGATCCAATCTCTTCACATTTCATCTCACATCTCACATCTCATCTCATCTCACTTCATCCAGTTTCATTTCATTTCATTTCATCTGATCCGATCTCTTCTCATTTCACCTCGCATCTCACATCTCATCTCATTTCCTTTGATCCAATTTCGCTTCATGTCATCTCATCTGATCCAATCTCTTTTCATTTCATCTCACATCTCACATCTCATCTTATGTCATCTCATGTCATGTCAGATTTTCTAAACCTTTTTCACATCATTATCTCATCTTGTGTCCTTTCACGTTGTCTCTTCTCTCCTCAAACCACCCCAGCTTTTCGCAGTTGACCTCAACCGTTTTCAGCTTTTCTCATGTTATCTTAGCTTGTCTGATCATTTCATTTTATTTCCTTTCAACTCATCCCCTGGAGCTGTTGTACTCTCTCTTGTGTTCTTTCAGCTTTCTGACTTCCCATCGAAGCTCTTTCCCTACCTGTGACACGTTGCAGCACTTCTTTTTTCGATGCAGACAACAGACGTTCAGTTGGGAAGTTGGGTTCCTGCACGGCCCACAACGTTGCACGCAACAAAACATCTCGCATGCAAGATGTGAGGGCCGTTGTGCGCAGCGGGCACGCAGTCAGTCCTCGACAACCACAACAGTATCATCCAAGCGATTCAGGATGGCATGCCATTTGTCGATGTTGCGGCCGATGATGAGGCGAACAAAACCGTGCGTCAACGGCACATCGATCTCTTTGAGTTTTCTTGCGGCCCCTGGCAAACGGCAATGTGCTTCTCGAACGCACGGTCTCTTATCCGTGGAGGCGTTGGCATCGAAGCGAAAGATTGATGGCCATGCATGGATTGATCTCGGCGGCCTGCAATGGCGCACCGGCGTTCGGATCGTTGGAAGCAGAAGCCGATGCTGTGGTTGCAGTTCCATCTCCGATGATGTTGTCATGCATGTTGTCGAGGAGACGTGCAGCAGGGCAAGACTTTGACGCACTGACCCCGGTAGCCGGGGCCCGACTGCAAGGACTACGTCGGTGAGACCACAACATCCCTGGAGCAAGACATGCTTTAGGCATGGCGGTTGGAAGGGCCTAACAATCTCATGTCGTGTCCCCTCAGCTTTTTACTACGTGGATGAAACAGCAGTATATCCCTGGAGCAAGACATGCACGGCGGTAACGGTAAGGAAGGCAAGCCTCTAATACGATTTCCAAGGAAGCTCGGAAGAAGCAAAATTGAAAGGAAAATAGAAGACAATGGAAGGCACCAAACATGAGAAAAATAATCGGAATCCCATAATCGCAACTTTGGCGCGACCAATCCAATGCGAATTTGCAAGCAGCAAGTTGCAAAAGACCAAAGGACTACCTGCGCAAAAGGAATGCAGAGCAACATTGATGTAGCCACTCCAATACTATTTGCAAGCACCAGGTTGCAGAAGCCCAAAGGATTACGTTGGCAAGACAGAAGCTTCTCCTGGCCAAAACCTGCTCCAAAACCGGATCTCGACGCCAAAGCTGAAAAAAGCAAGATTTTGATGCCTTTTGTAAAGTAAGTTTAAACGGAAAATGCAGGGGCGCCAAAAACGATAAAAATCAGCAAAAACTGATTGCCGCAACCTGGTCGCAATCAAAGCTTTCGTGCGAGACTTTCTTCAAAAACTGAAAATTGAAGATGTGAAACGAAGCTTTCGTGCGAGACGTCCCTCAAAAAGTGAAAGTTCAAGATGTGAAAACGAAGCGGAGCTTTCGTGCGAGACGTCCCTCAAAAAGTAAATGTTGAAGATGTGAAAGCGAAGCTTTCGTGCCAGACGTCCCAAAAAGTGCGCGTTGAAGATGTTAAAACAAAGCTTGTGAAAACGAAGCTTGTGAAAACGAAGCTTTCGTGCGAGACTTCTCTCAAAAACATTGAGATTTCTTTGCTGTGAGACTTCTTTGCTGTGAAATTTCTTTGCTGTGAGACTTCTTTGCTGTGAGATCTCTTTGCTGTGAGACTTCTTTGCTGTGAGACTTCTTTGCTGTGAGGCTTCTTTGCTGTGAGGCTTCTTTGCTGTGAGACTTCTTTGCTGTGTGACTTCTTTTCTGTGGGATTTCAATCACTTCCAAAGATCCGTAACAGGGAAGTTAGACATCCAAACTTCCTTTGAGGATATGATATGAACTGATGTGACATGATTTGACATGACATGATGGATCATGATGGAATGGCGTCTTGCTGAGCTGAAGCGGAAAAACGGACATATAATGAGGAGAACATGGCAATGACAATGACCTCGTGATGGTGATCGAGATAGCCAAACCCGTGAAAATCATGTTGCGCCAGCATTCCAAAAGCCAAGCTTAGGCCAGCTTCCGCAACTGGCGGCGATAGTTCTACGGAGCTCTTGCGGAAACTTACGAAGTTCCACAGAACCCCAAAGGATTCTGTTCGCTAAATGCCAGAAAAGTGAAACCTATAGGAGCTCCTGTGGCAGGATTGATTTCGCCTTCGGGTCAAATCATCAAGCCTGTGCCACCTTAATGCCACCGTTTACTCTCTTGGAGCGGTATGCTTCATTGATCTGCTTCAAGTTTCAAGGCGCTTCATCATGTCTACAAGATCTCGTATTAAGTGAGTTTTTCCAGTTTGAGAGCTGCTTTTGGGCAAATTTCTTTGACCATCGTTGTCTCTTTCATGTTTTTTTGGCTGTTGCCCGTTCCAAACACCATTTTGCCCGGTGTCGCGCGGGACATTGTAAAGGAGAGTCGCTTTCTGGAGAAGGTCGTCCTAGAAATCCTTATGGGGCTTCTCAGCCCTCGAGATTTTCAAACTTCTTTCAGTATGTTTCACTGAAGCTTTTCTTCCCCCCGCCTCCGCTTCACCATTTTCAGGATCAGCCTGGGCACAGTAAAAATCCACACAAAAGTACCTACCATTCCAGCACTGTGTGAAAAAATGAGCTAGCTCTTAGCATTTCCAGCCTTGCTTGGTTCCCCTTGAACCTTGTGGTGTACAAGGGGGTTCTAGCTCACATTAAGTTTGTTATTATTCTCCAGACCAAAGTCGACTTTTCACTACTCCAAACTCCAAACACTTCGTTGCTTGTAGTGTTTCTTCCCGGACGGACACTTCAATTTGGAATGCACGGGCATTTCATTTTCTGCAGTCCTAATGTCAAAATAACGATGCGAAGACCTCAAGCAGATTCAGTTGGAGCCCAGCCTCATATGCGCCTTCGTCCTCCCAGGCTCAATGCACACTTAAACAGCGGCCCTGAAACAAGTTCTGTCTTCATATGACAAAACCCTCATGTCAGTCATCAGCCTTCAAAGCTTTCAGAAGCTTGGTATCGAACCCTGCGACGGGATGTGGGATGTGGCGACTATGCCTCTGCTTTTTCATGCCTTTTTCGCCAAACTGACAGTGCGTCTGTCCTGGTGGTTGCTATCCTTCCAATCCTTCCAATCCTTCCACTGCCAATCAGAGCGATTTTCGTTGTCTCCCCAGCTCCAGCTCTCCTGTGCGTGCAGGGTATGCAAAATCAGGGGTAAAACGCAAGAAGATGAAGAAGCATGCTATGGATTGCTATGGATTGATCGATTAGAAGTCAAACTTCCGACAATATGGACAGATGGAAAAGCAGAGGTGGGAAGAGTCAGAGAAGAGAGAAGAGAAGAGAAGAGAAGAGAAGAGAAGAGAAGAGAAGAGAAGAGAAGAGAAGAGAAGAGAAGAGAAGAGAAGAGAAGAGAAGAGAAGAGAAGAGAAGAGAAGAGAAGAGACAGT
>Ga0126342_10017417_pt1 | contig 12430 bp, 10 predicted proteins | sample Cyp1metagenome_FD_92528 | JGI IMG/M metagenome (GOLD analysis project Ga0126342, IMG submission 92528) | Coral microbial communities from Lord Howe Island, Old Settlement Bay, Australia - Cyphastrea 1 metagenome | ecosystem: Host-associated > Invertebrates > Cnidaria > Coral ... | reverse complement strand
CCACCCAGGATTGCAAAGGTTGGAACTGTCCGGGAGCAATTCCGTTGCAATTAATCCATGCACCGTTGGCCGGGTGCAGACGCTACAACCGCTACGATTATTCCATGTCTTTGGGGCCAACGCATTGCATCTGCGGTGTATGACAGCAAGACAAGATGGGCTACGTGCTTGCTGGGGACGCAGGCTAGTCATGCTTTGCCCATCTTTGCACCGCTTGGTGGTTTCAAAGTGTCCCGGTGGCTATGCCAGTGACTAATCTGGTTGATGGGGAGGCCATTCACGGGTGTGCTTTTTAGTCCCATAGGTGTCTTGACTTGTTTTGTCAGTGCAACTCCCGAAAGCTGTCTACACCTGGCTTGAGCAGCCTCAAAAGCCTGGTTGGGAACTGGTTCTACCGGTTTGTATTTATAGCAATTCCATGCTAGTCCAACAATGGACTGTAATGATCTCTTGTCAACAACTTAGTAGAACTCCAAAATAAAAACAATAAACGTCGATAAACCCATGCATTTTGATGCATTTTGGATGCTGCTCACCTGTAAAAAAGTGCAAATGGCTTGGGGTCCCCAAGTGGATTCACCCAGGTCTCTGCCCTGGAAAAGCAGATCAAGGCGACTCAGGCGCCGAAAGCACAAAATAGCTTTTTTGAACGATTTTAACACGGAAAATTTCCGCCAACTATAGTTTATAGTTAATGTATGTTAATGTTAGCTACATCATAGTCAGATGAGTCATATACCAGTCATATCCCATACAAATCCATACAATATGCTAGACTATTATCCCCATTAACTCAGCATGAACTGCTATATATATATTATAATAAATATAAATATAAATAATGCCATTTATAATGCATTGACGTCCATTAAACATCAACTCCTCATGAACTCCCAATGTAATTCCTCAACCTTGCAGCTGCTTTCTATACGGATACCCTTGGATGATCATCTCAGACTGTCGCTTGTTGCACGCAGACCTGGTGTAAGTCCGACATTTTCAGACACAGATCCGATTATTGGGTCTTGGTAATACAGATACATAAAGATTATAATATATATATATTAATATATATATTAATATATATATATATATATATTATATATAATTACACATATACATCATATATGCTATGTTCCCACTGGAAGTGTGTTTTGAAGTGATGCAAAATGGGCATGTTCTGCAGTGATGGCTGGTATGGTGTTCTGGAGTGATCCTGTTGCCGTGTCCACAGATCCCCCAATGGATGGCGAGGCCAAGTCTCCCAAGTTCCTTTCCGCTTAGGGCGGCCCTCGACCCGACTCGACGCGGGAGGAAAAGGCGTCGGGAAACCATCCCAGAATGGCTCCGTGAACGAACAAATTTCTTAGCTGAAACAGCAACTGCTGATGACCATCAACACTGGATGGTCTGGGTATACAAAGAGCCAGGGCAAAGTTGTAGTAGCATCAGGGTGCAATTTTTCAGCCGTAGCCGTAGCACTTCAAACTCTTTGTGGCCTGAGGCGCTCCTGGGAATCAATATATAGGCTGCTGCTGCTGCTGCTGATGATGATGATGATGATGATGATGATGATACGCCTAAGGTTAGCCCCTCTATATATTGGTCCCAAAAGGGCACCATTGGTTCCAAGTGGGTCAGCATATTTGATGTATTCCAGGGGTACCAGTAGCAGCTGCCCAAAGCAGTGTTGGTACGCTAACACCAAGGGCTGCAAGCACGAAAAAGTGACCATATGCTCGACCAATCTCAAGCATATATGGGAGTGTCCAAGAATGAGTGATATCAGGGATAGCTACTATACCAGGGATACTTTCTATGTGTTGGGTTTCGCAGGACACAGAATGATCAAGATCATTCCGGTAGACTTTAGAGGCTTTTTGGATCTTTTTGGCCCATTAAAAAAAACAACAGATTTTGTTGGACCGGCCATGGGCCAACCATGACATGCCATGACTAGCTTTTGAGCTCAAGTCAAGAAGGGCCCAAGTGTTGGCCCAAGCTTGCGCCCGAGATTTCCGGGCACAGGTGCTGCGCGGCCAACATGAGCGTGGTATTTGGGGATTGAATTCACCAAAAGATGGACCAAAAATCACCAAAAGATGGACCAAGAATAACCGAAAGATGGAAGTTCATGTGGGTTGATAGATTGATATTATCGATGATTTCCGAAAGGGTTGCCAGTTCGATGTGCATTTTCTTGGTAGCTTGCAATCTGGCAATGTCGAGGCTACACATCTAGCAAGACTTTTGAGTGGAAGAACTAGAATGGAGTCGTTGGGGAGACACGTGTAATCCATAATGCGATCTACATACAGCCCAGCGGGTAAGAGCAGGGAAGCGAATAAGAGCTGCAAAGAAATGACAATTCTTGACACATATTCACAATCAATCAATGGCAATATCCTAAATCATCCAAAATCTCTGAAGTCTTGTTTGGTCCAGTTCCATATTCTTGGTCCGTTTTTTTTTCCTTCTGTGCCAGATGTTGGATAGGACATTTTCCAGGCACCAAACCCAGACGTCAACCCCAATCAATCCATTGAGGGTAACACTTAAACGTTTCGTATATCCCCAGCAGAAACAATCCCCAAATGACCTCGAAACAAGCCCCGAATCTCCAAGTGCTGTTATTCCACTGGTAAACTAACATAACTATGGAAAATCACCATTTTTAATGGGAAAACTCACTATAAATGGCCATTTTCAATAGCTATTTTGACATAACCAGAGGGTATTCCACTGTTGTAACACTTCAGGCCCCCAGTTGACGGTTGACCCTGTCGTCCGTGTCGTCAGGGACCTTCCACAAGTCTCGGCTCGCTGCGAAAATGGCGGAGGGCGATGACATGGAATGGTGCCTTGGATATGGAGCGAGAGCCTGACATGAGTGAACGATAGTGAAAGTAGATGATTTACCATGATTTACCATGATTAATCCATGATTAATCCATGATTAATCCATGGTTAATCCATGATTAATCCATGATTAATCCATGATTAATCCATGAATTTACCTATCAAAGATGGCCAATGATGGCCATTGCGCACGGGACATTTCGATCAAGTTGGACACACCCGAATTCTTCCCATGTTTTTGATGGCCCGATGGAGCATATGATGATATGTGATGGTGAAATAATAGGATCTATATAAAGCTTCCAAAGTTTGAGGCAGCTCCAAAAATATCAACCCCCAGGTTTTGGGAAGGTTACTAATAACCATCAGCTGTTAAAATTGTTAGTACTTCCAGTAATTGAACATAGCTCCATTTATAGATGATTTTCCAACTAGAACATATTAAAACATTTATTTGCAGTGGATTGTCCATTGACCAAAAGGGTAAGGAAAGTAGCGGTCAAATTTTCGGGTCCTGTTGTTTGGTGCCCAGAATTTATCGACCAAGGCTCTCTGACTATGTCCTTGCTTTCCTGAAGTGCCGAGCTCTGCCGGGGATGGGGTTTGACATGGTGTCCAACCGATGGATGGATAAGTTCGTTGCCTTGCTGACCATCATCTTTGGATTCTGAGTTTCAGACTTGGCGAAGCATTGAAGATCCATCAGAATCCCCAGAATCCATCGTTTGCTGATATCCAGAATCTCCTGTGAACACCCAATGCGCCCAGTGGGTTTGTGATATCGGCTGAGACCCACACATCTTGCAGCTGACCATTCTATGCTCGACTCCGCGCAGAAACTAAACATGGTGAGCATGTTCTAGCAGCATTCTGGTCTTGCAAGCCCAAACTGAAACCGTAAACATTTTAAGGGAGCAGATGTGCAACAGTACAAGATCAACAAGCAAATCTCTGGTATGCTTTGGTTGAAGCTTCAGCCATTTCATGTCACAAGAGTTATGATATGATAGTGCATAGTCTTATCATAGTGCGCAGCCCCCAATCTTGCCTCAGCGAAGTTGCAGTACGGTTGCAGTACGGTTGCAGTACGGTTGCAGTACGGTTGCAGTACGGTTGCAATACGCATCGGGTGCGTTGCTTCATACCGCGATGGTGCAGGCAAGTCATTTGCATATATGTCAGTCCCATCCGCATACCACCCATTTCCAATCCAACTTTTGGAGTGGAAATCCCGCTACAAAAATGCAATGGATCCATGAGTTTTCCACCATACATGCCATATTTAGCAATATTTAGCAATATTTAGCCATATTTAGCAATATTTAGCCATATTTAGCCATATTTAGCCATATTTAGCCATATTTAGCCATATCTATCCATATTTAGCCATATTTAGCCATATTTAGCCCATGAATTGAGGGTAACATTCTCCTATAAATGGAGGTTTCAGTGTGAAAGGGAGCTTAAACCTGGGATGTCCCAGCTATGTTTGATTGCCAGCGGGTACACCTCCACCCCCCCGGCCAGGCTGCCCTGGGGCGTCGCCGAACGCGTACGACGGTGCTTGGTCGGCTGGCCGTGGGCGTCGCTGTGACGGGAGTCCCAGCATGGGCAGGCTGCCAGAAGGTGGTGACCTCCACCATTTATGAAAGTTGGTTCATAATCCCCCATTAACGATAGATATGTATATGATTGTATATGATATACAGTATTTATAATATTTATATTTATAATGTAGTCTATTAAAGCATACCAGTAGGTATACCATCCCCCTAGTTATATATATATACCCCCATATTTTTTGTGAAGGGACAGCTATAAAGTTAAGCCAATAGAACACCCCATACCACCCAATATCCCCCATTAACTACAGCACCACCTCTCAAGCCTCCAGAGGAATTGCAGATTTGCCGAGTTGTCGGTGCTTGGTAAACGAGTTTTTTTGGCGGCTTCTCCAATTGGAAATTCATCAGGAATGGGACATCTTAGCTGAATTTACTGTATAGTCTCATCGACTTCATTCTTTTTTTGGAGGGGTCCTCGAGCAACAGGTTGTTTCACCCAAGCTCAGAGGTCTTAGGTAATCCCAAAATCTCATAAAATCTCATGTTTGATCATGCCCCATTGAAATCTATATTTGGACATAGGACACACGGCCCAAGGGGAAGTGGGGGTTAGAACCTGAGCTGGTGATCTCAGTGATCAACCCAACTGGAGACAGCCCCAATGATCCACATATCGGGCTCCTCATTGTGGGGGTGTCGTATAACGAGGTATGGTATATCTTCCAAAATAGCGAGTGCGTGGAGAAAACCAGGATGAAATAGGATGAACAATAGGCTTTGGGGCAATCAATTATCCATTTATTTAAAGAGAACCTCATTTCTGACCTTCAAAAATGGATCGACATGTCGCACTCGAGGCTCGGCCTGACACCGCCGCTGGGCGCATCTGAAGTTTTCACAGCTTGGGGGAAGGCACGGGTCCCTGGTGGGGTGCCATGCGGGATGGAGGTGCAAATTATGGCGAATTGGGGATGGTACTTCAGCACTTTTAACATGCTGGTCTTCGATTTCGCCAACAGAAATGGGGAGATTTGTCAAACAGAATGTTACTGCAGGAGATGGTGAGAAAGCGCATGGGATACATTGTCGAAAACCACTCAAGGAGTGCAGTGGCCTGCACAGTATATAACCACACAAACCAACCACAGTCGACGAGTCTTACGCTTACAATCTGTCATAGTGATGTCATTAAGAATTGCATCTGGATATTTCGTGACTGCCAGACTGCCCCTTTTTTGACCATCTTTTTTTTGGTCATTTGATGTCATTTTCAAAGGGCACTCGTGGTTCTCCTTTGTTGAAAAAGATGGTGGACCTTTGTAGTTTCCATCATCTTTTGTCTTCAAAGAGCCCACCCACGAATTTTATCATCAGCTTGAGAAGGCAAGGTTTACGAGAGGAACAAGGATACAAAGTGATACAGAAATAGGGTAAACATCATTTGTGAGTATATCCCAAATATATCCAAATATATCAGGATTGCATGACTTTTTAACTGATGTTGTATTTTTTAACATCAACATTTGCCCAAAATATCGCGAGGCCTCAGCTGCGGCCGACTTTGCCAACTTTGCGAAGTTGGAGAGCCCAGGCCCAGGGTGACATGGATCAGCAGGGCGAAGGTCGGAGCGCAAAGCGGAGCTTTGCGCCCAGGAACTTCCCTCCCACTGAAACTCACTTTTGATTGGAATCATGGGGATACAACATGATTATACATGATTCAACTATGGAAGTGACATGAAGTGACCATCTCCATCTCCAGCCTCTTTTCTTAGCGCAATTCTATTGGAATAATGAGGAATATCACAATTTCATTGGGATTTCATTGGGATTTGATGATTTGATATGCCTGGAAATCCCCGAACTGGCCATGTCCAGCACTGACCGGCGAGAATATTAACATGGCTCGATAGTAAACGATACTACATGATGACTCCGTGCAAAGATGTTTATTTGTGAGATATTCTATAAGGCCAAGTGACTTTGGTTCTTTTTGCATGTCAGTAAGAAGCGGGGTCCTGCATGTATGCAGTGGATCGTTTCCCCAACAAAGTTAAAAGTCAAAAGGGCGCAAACAGATGTTTTGACAGAACATATTGTACGCGTATAGACCTGGTTGAAGAATATGATTATGTAAATGTATGTAAATGTAATAGTTTATACTTAAATCAAGAGGAACATCATCCATACATTCGGAAAAAAACTGTGCTTCGCTACAGGTCAGATCCATGGGTATCCTGGGACGAGCTTCCACCTGGGGACTTGCTGACACGGAGATTGACTGCCATGTACTCATCCAAGCGGCAATTTTACCAAAATACAAAGATGGGAACCATCATACCCTTCCTCATCTTCAACGGAAACTAGTCTTAGAAAATCCTGGTTCTATGCGTTCCAAGAAAAAGACCTTTTTTCAATCCTCCTGTATACGACGCCTACTTGGACGTGCATTCAAGTTGTGACGTGTCACAATCAGTCGGAAATAACTATGTAATAATTAAATTTATCATCAATAGATATTTCATAGCCCGGGCACCAAATTATATGTGGGATATACCTAAGTTATACCTCAGTTATATCTGGGTTATGATCGCCTAATGATGCCCTCCAAGGTTCCGTCCCCGGTCTCCGAGCAACCGCGGCGAGCGGATACAGCGAGTCCAATCGAACACCGCAGGCGCGATCGCCGGGATCAATGGATTACCAGTACTCAAATGGTCAAACATGGCAACGGAATATGGGGGTTTCATGGAGGTATCCCAAAAATTCCCAGAATGGATGGTTTTTTTGTGGGAAAATCCTACTAAAATGGATGATTTGGGGGTCCATATGCTCAATTTATAGACGTTTTTATTATCAACACCTCCATTTGTATATAGAGGATTTTCCGTTGCGACGTTTAATTGTCAGAGGGTTATGGCATGGCCCATTCAATTCCAAGATTTACCCATGAAAAGGTAGATTTTCGATAGCTATATTAGTTTACTGGAGGGTACTTTACTGGGTACGGATTGGTAGGGAAAATTTGCAGGAACGCCTTTTCTTTACCTTGAAAATGATCATTTAAACCAACTTAGAGACATGATCATCCAAAAAACTTAGAGACTTGATCATTCATTCATTCAGCAGCTGATGGGTCCTATGGCCCGTGCTGTCTTGCAGCAGTGACATGATCATCTAAAAAAAAATGCGAGCATCAAGCTTCACTATCCAGTTGGCTTATCCGAATGGTCATCTGCTGGAGAATGACCCAGGTGTGCCCGCATTGATATAGTGAAACTATATTAACATATATTAACTATATATGATTTACCTATATATAATATAGTGAATATATGAAAATAGAAAGTTACCTATCGACATATCTCATTTTTGCAGCTTAGATCATCAGGGGTCACATGAATTCCCTTTGTTATTCGCTCACGCTGAGTGCAACCAATGGCAGGACATAGAACTCTTCTGCAGCATTTTCACCAGTTGTCCAAATATTGGGGACCTTGAAAAACGACGAAAAAACATTGGTTTCCGATTTACCTACTGTACTATTTTCCTACTCAAATTGATCATTTTCCGGATTTGAAGTTTTCAGAACCATAGATTGCGTGGCATATGTCAGGCCTTGAAGGTGGCTACTTGGAATCTGGTGCCAGTGGCTCGCATGTGACGAATCTTCAAGTCCTGTTTGCGACTGGTGAAGCATGGACCTTCTGCGTGTCTCCCAATACCCTCGGCCGGGATGTCGGGAAGTTGGTTTCGGAGCGACTTGGATCCCATAGAAATGGGAAATTTGCTCTGCATCACGGTACTTCAGCGCTAGTATTCCATCGATTCCTTGCAGGAACAAGGGATCGCGGGCAAATCAGCAGCCCTGTCATGCATGTTTTTGCCAACAGATCTCTATGCAGCATGATGTTGTGTGAAAGGACTCGCAGTTCCTGATGGTGAGTTTGCACTTGAGGGAGAAACAGCTCGAAGGAGCCATGGCTGGGGAATATTTGTATTACCTCCCTGAAAGTCTTCTGAGCCTTGCTTTCAGTAGAGAATTCAACCACAGCCTGGCTTCCGTCACCTTGCCAAACAGCCTTCAAAGTTTGACTTTCGGCCTGGATTTCAATCAGAGCTTGGACCGTGTGTCATTGCCAAGCAGCCTGCAGCATTTGACCCTCGGTGGTTGCTTCAACCAGAAAGTTGAGGGCTTGACCTTGCCGAGCCATTTGAACAGCTTGACCTTTGGTTTTTCGTTCAACCAGAGCCTCGACCGCCTGACCTTGCCGAGCACACTTCGAAGTTTGACTTTTGGTACCATGTTCAACCAAAGCCTGGAAGGTGTTTCATTGCCAAGCGGTCTTCAAATCTTGTCTTTTGGTGATGAATTTAACCAAAGAATGGAGTGTGCAACGCTGCCCAGAAATCTTAAAAGTGTTGCTTTTGGTTGCCAATTCGATCAATGCCTGGAATGCGTCAAATTGCCCGAGAGCCTTCAAAGCTTGACCTTGGGCACAGATTTCAAACAAAGCCCAGAGCACGTGACCTTGCCAAGCAACCTTCAAAATTTGACATTCGGTCTCACCTTAAAGTACACTCTGGAGCAAGCGACCTTGCCAAGCAGCCTTCGAAGTATAACATTTGGTGAGAACTTTACCCAACCCCTGGAGCACATTAATTGGCCCAATAGCCTTCAAAACGTGACTTTTGGCAAGGAATTCGATCAAAGCCTGGAACACGTGCTTTTACCAAGTGGCCTCAAAAGCTTGAAATTTGGCAGTAAGTTCAACCAAAGCCTGGACAAAGTGGCTTTGCCAACGAGTCTACGAAGCTTGACCTTCGGTGACTCCTTCAACCAACCCCTGGACAAGGTCACTTTGCCACCCAGTGTGCAGAGCTTAAAATTTGGCAGATGCTTCAATCGAGGCCTGGACAACGTTCCTTTGCCAAACAGCCTTCAAAGTTTGACTTTCGGCCTGGATTTCAATCAGAGCTTGGACCGCGTGTCATTGCCAAGCAGCCTGCAGCATTTGAGTTTTGGCGCGCGCTTCAGCCAGAAGCTGGAGGGTGTGACCTTGCCAAGCCATCTGAACAGTTTGACCTTTGGTTTTTCGTTCAATCAGAGCTTGGACCTCGTGACGTTGCCAAGCGCGCTCCTAAGCTTGACTCTTGGTGGGTTCAACCGAAGCCTGGAAGATGTCGCATTTCCAAGCGGTCTTCAAAGTTTGGCTTTTGGTGATGAATTTAACCAAAGAATGGAGAGAGTGACGTTGCCAAAGAGTCTTCAGAGTTTGAATTTTGGTCTTTGGTTCAACCAGAGCCTGACAAATGTGACGTTGCCGGGCAGCCTTCAAAGTTTGATTTTTGGTTCTGGATTTAAGCAGAGTCTGGAAGGTGTAGCCTTTTGTTTCTGGATTCAAGCATGGCCTGAAAGGTGTGACCTTACCCACCGGTCTTAAGCTTGACTTTTCCTTCCACAGTCCAGAAAGACCTTGAAGGTGCAAGCTTACCCAACAGTTTGCAAAGTCTGGTCTTGCAAGGCGTGCATTTGGCTGGCTGACCGCAACCGATCCCTCCAAGATCCTCAAAGTCGCTGAGAAATTCGAGGCAAAATCTTTATCCAGCTAGGTTTTTTTTGGAAAGAATTGCCAACCTTCATTTTGTGGGGTTATTCCGATCATTGTACTGGGGTTGGTCCCAAGTGTCTAGTGGTGCCGGCCTCAGGCTAAAAACGGTTTGTTTCTCTGTCGGTGTAACATCTTGTGACCTGCGAGTTTTATCGTTTGCATTCTGAGAGTTGATTCTGCTCCGATTCTTGTTTAATCTCCGATGTTTGCTAATAGTAATATATATGAATATATTATATCATAATATATCATATAATATCCCTTCCCATTTATTATTTGGGTATGTTGGAAGGGTACACGACATACATGCATCATCTCTTGTTGCTGATATTCCACTATCCTCACCGCACACTTTGTGAGATCGCCCATTCGATTTGGCCGTAAATGTTCTATAACGATGTTGCTTGGATAACCGTCCCAGGAAGTGGTTCAGAATCACTGTTGCGAAGTCCCATCTCGTTGGGGTTGTCCCATTTACCTGCTGAAGTCGGGTGATTTTGGTTGGACCCCATCCTTCCCAAATGAACAACGATCAAGCGCCTTGGTTGATGGTCTAATGTGGGATGAAATACCAAGTGGATACTCTCTGGTAAACTAACATAACTATGGAAAATCACCATTTTTAATAGGTAAAACAACTATAAATGGCCATGTTCAATAGCTATGTTAGTCATTACCAAGTGGATAAATTAGTTGGGACGATGGACCAATCATTCCTCATCGAGTCTACAGGAGCCCCGCATAGCAGGAAACCATGTTCTTTTTGGCTCGTTAGAGAATGTAAAACCATGGTTATACCATTGGTTATACCATGTATATATATATATACAATTATATACATACCATAGGTTGTACCATAGCTTATACAATAGCTTATACCATAAGTTATAGTTGCCATGGTTTCCTGCAGCTGTCGTGACATGGTCAATCGCTCTTGCAGGTTCTCTTGGAGGACGCCTTGAAACTCCTCAGAGAGGTATGCGGCCCGCTCTCCGCGGAGAATAAAAAATGATTTAATCACCAAATATGTGAGATTTTTCATGGGTATGTCATGGGATATAACCATATATAACCAACAACATTTTGATTGGCATATATTTTTTTTCCAAATGGATATAACTATGATATAAGCAAATATTCTGGATCATCTAATTGCGATAGAATGGGATGTAAGCAACATTTTTTGTGATGGCCTCATTCGGCTTCAAATATGGAGGATACAATGGGTCTATTGTAGTGATGGCTATCAATGGGATTTCATGAGATATGATATAAGCAATCAACTATTTTATCTGATATTTGTATATATTTGTTGTGTATACCCCAGAACAGCCGGAATTACACAGATTGGTTACCACATTGTCAACGAATCTAACAAAATCTAAGCAGACAAGAAAGACAGATATCATCACTGTTTCAAAGCATGGGAGTTTCGTGAACAAGAGTGGAACTGAACCAACAGGTGTTCGTGTTTCGGACTGGGGTGAACCTGGAACCATTATACGGAAACCAAGATTTGCTGAAATGATGCTTCCGATGTTTCTTATTGTCCTTTGGTGAATCCAGATATTGGACATCTCCTTTCGGAAGATGTTTCATGTGTTTGATCTAGGTTGGAAGGTGCCTTCCTTACTTTCCCACTTTTTGTTTTTTCGGGAACTAAATGAATCCATGTCCATGTCCATGTCCATCAATGAATCAATGTACTATATTTTTATGGCGGTTACCTTCCAGTAAATTAACACGTGATACATCCACCATAGATCATTTGGTGGCGGCAAAAATGCCTACAAAAGTCTATTCTCCAGCAATTTCCTACATTCTTACAGGATGGTGCCCCCCAGTTATAAGTGGGTTTATAAACCCCATTAACTATAGTTATATCTGCCATAAACCATAGTTATGGGACTTATAAACCAACTTAGCTAACTATGGGGCACCACGTTGTAGGGCATATGAATCCCCAACAAACGACACTACCCAGCATCCCCAACAGACGACTTAAGGCCCGGGAGACGGTCTGACATGGTCTGAACCAGGTTGCCGATGTGGCCACTAGCACTGGGATGGAGACTGGCTTGCGTCGAGGGCTCCAGGACTGGGCGGTTTTCCTACAGGATGGGCCCCCCCAGTTGTAAGTTGGCTAAAATTACTGAACACTTCAGGTGATCCCCACCATGACATTTATAGATTTTCTTACTGGCAAAGATTTCTATCTGACATATCTTCTGGCATTCTATCTGGCATTCTATCTGGCATATCTTCTGGCATATATTCTGACATTCTTTCTGGCAAATCTTCTGGCATATCTTCTGGCATATCTATCTGGCATATCTTCTGGCATATCTATCTGGCATATCTTCTGGCATTCTATCTGGCATATCTTCTGGAATT
>Ga0126342_10017416_pt1 | contig 12430 bp, 10 predicted proteins | sample Cyp1metagenome_FD_92528 | JGI IMG/M metagenome (GOLD analysis project Ga0126342, IMG submission 92528) | Coral microbial communities from Lord Howe Island, Old Settlement Bay, Australia - Cyphastrea 1 metagenome | ecosystem: Host-associated > Invertebrates > Cnidaria > Coral ... | reverse complement strand
TGCTTAAATATGTATATATATATATATTCCTATATATTATTATGCATTTTTTTCTTCTTATTATAATATATTCTTAAATTTTCTTATATCTTATTTTATATCAGTAAATATCAGTATTTATTATTACATATTATTATATATATTATTATATATTAATATACATGATTAAAAATGTTGTATATAATTATAAGTATACTCTACTATTATATATATAAATTATAACTACAATAACCAATCATATTACATAAATTATGAATAGTAAAAAAAAATAGTGTAAAAGTTTTTCGTATCTGATATTATATTATATTATATTTTATTTTATTCGACTATATATTATACTATATTATATGAAAAATGATATTATACTAAAGTATATTAAAACATATTATATTATATATGAAATTGTATAAAATTTTATTATATTATACTAAATTTCTTAATCTGTTTCATACATGTGTTATTTATTCGCCTATCTTATCTTTGCATTGAATTTTGGATCACCTTTTGAAAACCCAGCTTCTTAAAAGAAGCTGAAGAAAAGTCCTCCGTCAAAAACTGCTGCAGCACGGAAAAGAGTTGATGCCTCAGGCCCACTGGAGCAGTCCCAATGGTCGCCTTTGCCTGCCCAAAATGCCAAAATGCCTCGTATCCTGGTTATCCTTAGATGCCTTCCTTCACCATTAAGTTTTAGCTGGGGGTCGGTGTGTTCCCCTTGAGGAATAGCACCAAACCATCCAAACCAAGGTTCACGCACCCAGCTTTGCGGAGCTTCTCGAAGTGGTTGCCCCCGAATAAACAAAACATCAGTGTTCGCGGCTAAGCAGCATTCCTTTTTTGAAAATGGAACACCGCCACTTTTTGGGTGATCCCACATGGTCCCAAGATGTCCCAAGGCTTTCAAGGTACTGCATCATCTTTTCGTAGAGCAACTTCCGCTCACCTGTTCTTTTCGTAGCGCCCCGGGTCTGTGTAACTTATATAGAATTCTGTGGGATTGTTTGATAATGCCCGTTGTGCAACTGCAATGTGTGACTAAACAAGACACATACAGTATCTTAAGTCAGTTGTAAGGGCGTATACGCCTACAGGATCCTACAGTCTTAATACTAATCATTTGCTGCCAGCCAGTGAGCATCCCGGATCAAAATCCTGGAACCCTGGGTGTTCACCCCAAAATAGCTGAGATTTAAAATCAAGTTCATCCACCGAGAAAAAATATGTATTGAATGTATATTATACATGTCCTTATACCCATGTTATATCAATTCTATCCGGCATTATAATACATTGTATATGATAGTATAAAATATTATATATCAAATTATAAAATAATATATTATATAATGAAATAAATATAGTTTTTAATCCAACCACCCCACTGCTAGCCCAGCAATCCCAGTAGGTCTCCGCACTGGGTGGCATGGTCTTGGCAAGCCTGCAAGCATCCTGAAGGGCTTTCCAAGGGATCTAGGGGATCCAAGGTCCAGGGGGAATCTCTTGAAAAAAATCGTTCCAGTTTTCAAATCTCCCGGTGACTTGCTTTTCTTAGGCACGTGTCTGCGAAATCAGTGAAAACAGAAATGAAAACATACAGATTTCATGGCTTGTGGCTGATGGAAATCCCTGCACTGATTTGGGGTTAATGAACAATATTGGAAGTTTTTTAAAACGTTTGAAAACCTGGCTTTTCCTTGACATCAATCAATTGAGGTTCTATTGGGCCGATGGTGATACCATGATTTGGAACACTGCTGTTATTGAAGTAAAACAATAACAACACATGATGATGATGATGATGATGATGATGATGATGGGAATGGGGCAGCTAAGGAACCAAGGATGAGAAACATCTTCGCACAAATACAGTAAAGGATGATACACGATTTTCCTGCATGTTTTTTCCCTGAAATTATTGGACAAAAAATGAGAAATTGTAGATTTGACCCCTGGCCGCCAGTTCCATTGTCCATGTCCTGCAAGAAAAGCAAGCTCTGCATGTCCTCCCAGGTTTTCATCCATCCAAGATGGAAGCAGCTATGTGCTGCCTAATTGTGTCATGTCTATATATCTACAACCTACAACTAATATCTATATATCATGTGTGTGGGCGCACAGATCAGTGTATGTATGTATGCATGCACGTACGTATCAATATCTGAAAATTTTGATTCAAAGATTTCAAAAACATTTCAAATCCAGTTTTCACTTTCCGAGATCCAAAGTAAAGAAACATGAAAAAAACATATGGTCTAAATCGTCGAAACCCATTGCTTAGCCCAAAGCTTTGTGATAACGACCAATTAAGTGGACTGCAATGACATTATCAGCCTACTGCTGGCAGCTAGCCCTGGAATTCCGAAAGCGGGAACCACATGTTTTTTCTCCACGCAATCTAGGACATGGAGGTTTCATAAAATGAAGGACCTCAAAATCATTCAACATTTGAATGTGATTTTTCCCGAGCGCGTCTGAGCGAAGGGTTCTTCTAATAGTGGGGGTATGATATACATCTTCACATCTTCACATCTTCTCACCGTCACATCTGCACATATCATCTTCACATCTTCGCATCTTCACATCTTATCCTCACATATCATCATCGAATCTTCGCATCTTCACATCTACGCATATCATCTTTACATCTTCGCATCTGCACATCTTCACATATCATCTTCACATCTTCACATCTTCACATCTTCACATCTTATCCTCACATCTTCTCTCTCTCTCTCTCTCTCTCTCCCTCTCATTCCCTCTCTATCTCTCTCTTTCTCTCTCTCTTGCCCTCTGTCACAGTCTATCTCCTTCTTTTTTCTTTTCTCTCTTCAGGCCGCGGGCGGTGCCGACGAGGCGCCACGAAATGGCCACCCTTTCGCACGAAATGAGGTTCGATCGTCAAAAACTGTAGTAACTCCTAGTAAAATTGTGATTTGCAAGTGTCGGCGGCAGCCCTTTCGCACGAAATGAGGTTCGAACCCCGCAGCCCCTCAGCTCCTTGTTTTTCAGTCCATCAAAGAGCTGCGAAAGCAAAGCATCATTCCTCAGGTCTTCACGTTATGGGTCCTGAAGGTCCCTAGGTTGGCATGGCCAAAGTTTTCAAAGCCTGAATGATTGGGGCATGTTTACTGCAAAAGGGGTTCACATGTTTGGCTTTGACCATTGCTGAATATGCGAGGAATCCACTGGTCTTCACGCCCGCAGGTGAGCTCCCCGACTGCCGCAGGTAATCCAAAAGGTAATTGTTGTTCATGATCACCTTCAATGGATCGGGAAAGCCGGGAAATCATGGGAAGTCTGCTGCCAAAAACATGGTGATTATGTTTTTCCTATGGAATCTCCATGGAATAGCGAAGGGGTCCCGTAAAACTTGTCCCTCGAACCAACTCTGGGACACCTCAGCCGTCTGGATATAGCTAGTTGCTTCAGAAAGGCTACGATACCAGGATTGGAATTGACGGGAATTGCATCTCAAAGTGGTTGAGTCAATGAGTGGGTTGACCAAAGAAAACCACATCCAAACCAGGAATCTCAATGATTGGCTTCAGTGAAAAACTAATACAGACTTAATAGATCCCTCGGGATAAAACACCCACCTCTCTGTCATATTTATTGGGCAATACTATTTGTCCTCTACGTCAAATATACCTCCCATTGTTTTTTTGTTGACCTTCCGGACTTTCATGAAAATCCCCGAATGAACCCCTTGATGAACCCATAGATTCATGCAAATCCCCATGTAATACCATTGGTTTTAATGTGGAGCATGGGTGTCCAAGTTGATGTTTTTTTGGGGACCTTCCGGACTTTCGGGACCTTTTGGGGGGTTACCAGGACTTGACATTGAGGTTTTAGTGATCTCAACTGCCCAACAAAGCATCGACAAAAATCAAACCCAAATCATCATCTGGTTGGTGGTTTCAACCCCTCTGACAAAATATTAGTCAGTTGGGATGATTATTCCCAATATATGGAAAAATAAAATTCATGTTCCAAACCACCAACCAGATAATGTTCTTAGCCGTAAAATGGAAGTAATTGCTAGATGTGTTTGGACAAACCACACCCGTTTCACATTGTTGATTCTTTAAGCGATTATTATATCCCCTAAATCTCCACATCATGGTTGGTTACAACCCCCCCATGTCCATTTCTCGTTGGCGATGAAATCCCAAGTTTAGTGGGCAAAATCCGTCATTTTGTTGGTTATACATCCCCCGAAAGATAAGTAACCATTTCCAGGATGGTACGAGTATAGATTATGTTTACCTAAAATTCATTAAAATTCCAGATTTCCAACTTTTCTATCTTTTTGGGGTTGCCATATACATCCCCATGTGAAATCCGTCATTTTCGGACCCAGTTCGTCTTCGCGTTCGCAGCATCTGGGAGGCCCCAACCAACTGCGTCCTTGAGAGGGTCAGTGACGCTACTCAACGTGGAGAACATGATGACTTCACGACTTGCAGTAACCATTCAAACAAATATCAGAGATTCTAAGAGGAGATTGTATCAGTCTCAGTCAAATGTGGTCAAATTTTGGGACTCGACTTCAGCTTCGATTCCCAATGCAGCCAATTGGGATCTATATGACAGAATTAAGTAAGAACGACCATTATAACCATTGGCAGGAGGTAAAAACGTGGACATAATATCTCTGCATATTTGCATTCATTTTGCCCTGCTACGTTTCAGCAGAAACCTCGGAAAGACCCTGGCCATGCTTCTCTGACCAGGCCAGCAGTCAGAGTGGGCCAAGGTATTTCGGCCCTGAAACTACGCTTGGCACTCGAAAATCTGTGTGTGATGCTGTGCTCTTTTTGGGGGACCGGGATCGTTCCAGATTCACTTGCACAAAGATGTGTCAGAACGCAGCCAATTGCCAAGTACAAATTGTGGTAATTTCAACCCCGGATTGGGGGAAAAACTGGGCTGTTTAATTAGGAATGCCATTCGAGCAGCAAATGAACACGATTTTTGGGGGTCCCCCCAATTAATCAATAGCCCTAGTTTCATGGTGCCACTGGGGGTGATCGTGCAGCGGAATCAAGTAATTACCTGGCAAGAAGAAAACAGTATTTCTAATGTATTTCTAACCATTTGAATCCATCCAGATCCATTCTCAGTACAATAACAAAGGGGTCATTAAGTTATAACACTCATTGCAACCCAGTGGCAGGAAAAATCAAACAGCCACGGACGAATTTGATCAATTTCAAGCACCGTCCCAGCAAAATGCGGATGTCCCAAGAATTTTGAAGCAGAATTTGACACTGGCTGCATGGCTAGGCCCTCCAACAACGATGCCAACGCTGCATCGTCCAGCACACGTGCCAGCCTGGGCTGGGCTCACGATCCACACGATCCACACCTCTGGGATGATTCAGCTATGTTTACCCCCAGCCATGGGTGGTTTATGACATTGTAACCACATTGTAGGTAGATCATATGTATATCATTCTCACGCACAATGGATATGGGGACATAATGAGAATGTACAAGATGAGTTTCTATGACCAGGTCTTTCTCCGCGGCGGCTTTCAGGTGCCGGGCGCGTAGTCCTTTAAGTATTGCCTCCGCGATCCGGCAATCGCCCCGGTGGCGACGGCACGGCTTCTCACTAGACATTCGCCTATGCTTTATTGTGTTACAGTAGTTGGCATCATATTGGCATTTTAGGCATTACATTGTATATCATTACATGGCATTGCGGTATAGTTCGGTTGGGTAATCAACCAACTTATGTGACTGGGGGCACCACCCCTGAGAATAGATAAGAATAATAGCATGTCGATGAAAGTGGTCTTCGAACCACCTATTTGGCAAGGTCTCTGCCAATTGAGGGGAATGTAAACAACTTGAGAAGGTCAATCCACTGTCCACCCTAGTCTGTCCCAAGACATTATCCAGCCAACATGTTAACAACAATTCATTGTTTACAATACAGAACTTCGTCGTTGTTTTTTTTTGTTCCAGCTCCCCAGATATACGAATTCCTCGGCATCTTTCGGACACAAATGTGCTGAATCCGCTGAGATTGGGGCAAGCGGTAATTCAAATGAATTCGTTCCAGCCTCATAGTGGCTTGATGGGACACCACAAGGGAACTAAGGCTCCAACCTTTGCTACTTGTTGGTGGCACCTATTTCACCCAACAAATTTAATTCTATTGTGGTATTTGCTGTGCTTCTAGTATCACTAAAACTAGGTTCTGTGTGGCTTAGTGCTGCCATACATATAAACAATATTTACGGGCCATGTATATATATATATATATGTGTGTGTGTGTGCAATACTTAGATCTACAAACAAAACATGTCACACATGAGGACAAACAAATAATTGTCACACATGAGCAGCATGGAATCATGAATATCCATCATACCTATCAGTCGATCTGCAGGAATGCAGAAACCATTTCTCAAGGCTCCTGCTTCAAGACGAATTCATTGTACTGTACATCAAAGTTTACTGTGCCCCCTGTGATCCTATCCATGAACGCATCTACAGTAAAATATAGACGCGTCTCCTCATTTTCCACATGCACCCTTGATGTTTCAACCCAACACTTCCAGCTTCTATTGAACCCTGCAATTTGCCAGCCTCTCACTGCAGTTCCCTCCGTTTGTTCCATAGCTCCAGCGCAGCTTTTTGACGATGTCTGTGCCTTTCTTCCAGCCCCCTGGGGTCCAAACAATTCGGCATCTTGGAATGACAATACCTGCGGTGGTTCACAGGCAAGAACACACCAAAAATGAAGGAAAAACATGGAACTACAAAAATCTTGGAAGAATCTAGACGAGTCCAGCTATGATCTTCTCAATGATTGTCAGGGAATCTTGGCCCTGTATGGTTTCATTCTCATTCAGAAGGCAGGCTGGTGACCATCTCTTGCCCTGGCCCCTTGGCTCAACTGGTCGCGACATCTCTTTTCCAAGTGACCTATGTCAAACCTAAGACGTCAAGGTTTTGCATTGATCTATGTCGCAAAGCTTACAAGCACACCCGCTGAACAACAAACTTGGACTGAGGGACAGGCTATGACAGCCCAGAACTAAGTGTACCTTAAGGATAGCTATCCCACCTATGGCGTCTATGGGTGTAATATCAGTTATTCCGGCCATCATCTACCATCCCCTGAACTAACCCGAAGAATTTCTAGGTGAAAAACGATGAAAGTAGTCTTTCAACCTGCTATTTGACAGGGTCGATGTTAGTTTGGGGAATGTTGGCGATATGGTAAGACAGTTGTTCCGCCCATACAGCAATCCAGGGTATTCCACCCATCAACCTGCTTGAAACGGACGCCTACCTGGGCTGGAAGGGAGATGCCAACTCAGATCAAAAAAGATATAGCACTACCAAAGGATATCCTATAGATCTGTTTAATTACAACCTTCAATTGCTTGTGGTAAATACTTAAGATAATCGGCTAATTTTGTTCTACCGCGTGGTAGTTACTAGCTGGGCAGTGCATCCCGTTATTCAGAATCAAATGTAAACCTACCTGGTAAATTTTACCATACATAAGTCGGGTCTTCACCAAGTTCATACCACAATGAAGGCTCAAGTTTTAGAGAGCTGAAGCAGTTCGTGATATAGTAATTGCAAAGTACACCAAATTTTGCCATAGAAGGAAACATATGGGGTTAACATGTTAAATACAATTGTGCGTTGGTAGTTTGAAAGTCTAGGCCAGTGCATGAAGGTTTGTTCAGAATCATAGCCATCCCCAGCAGGAAAAGTTGTATCTAACCTAACCATCCCCAGTCTTGCGAAACGTGGCTTGCCTAACAAAAACACGCCCAATCGGGAGTTTGGCCGTTTTTACCACACCATAAATAAATAGACTATCATTGGGTCATAGCTGCAGTACCCCAATAATCAGATGATATCAGATGTATATCCCATGACGGATCCATGGTGCTGCTATATATGGATATATATATATATATGGTAACATTTATATTATCCCATCAATATACCCCAGTCATTAGTTAGCATTAATATTAACCAGCACCAGCCGGATCCGTCGGGGTTCATCCCTTGGCAGACCAGGCTTTGAGAACTTGTCGATGACAAATTCGCCGATCCTCAGGTAGGCCTGGGCCACTGGGGAGAGGCGTGCCGAAAGATGTGGATCGTGATGTGGAAAAATACAAGCTAAGGATAGGTTTATAATGGTTTATACCAGTTATTTAACTGATAAATGTTGGAATTGCGCAAACGGGTTTACATATGGGTTTATTACATGAATCAACAAGGTTATATCATGTGGGAGGTTGTTAAAATCAGGTACCTCAAAATCATCCAACGTGTGCCAGTTTTTGCAAGGACACAAATAGTGGATATTATGTATAATTATTATGGATAAAAATATTAAACATATACCGTATACTAACATTATATCTTCAAGAATAAAGTGATTTCGAAGCCAACCCACCCAGCTTTTCAGCTCGGCCTTCATCGAACTCAAGCATGCCCATGGTGTCCTCGAACATGTCATGCCTGGAACGAGAACTGTTTTAACTTCAATCAGTAGGACTTATGGATACTTATGGATACTTATGGATACTTATGGATACTTATGGATACTTAGATGCATATTGTATCTATAGTATTCTATAATTAATGGGCTTATAGTCTATAATTTATAAACCAACTTCTGACTGGAAAAGCACCACCCTGCAGAAGCTCCATCTGTTGATGTTTCCAACAAATAGCAAGCGATTCTTGGGACTGTGGGCTGACTGGTTGAGATGCAATATTTTGACATCTTCTCATTCTCATGGCTCTAAAATGTCCGTGAAGTGGCAACCAGGTAGGAATAGGTAGGAATACTGGCTGGCTTCGGGTAACAATGGGTAGCAATTGTCAAGATCCGCCTGTGGAGCTAAAGTTTCTTGCTTCTGGAAAAGGTGGGTACGGTATAATCAAATTTACAAGGTTCTGGATTTTCCCAGCTTAGGTCACGGGAGAAGCAGAATGGCCCCCGAGACTTCCCCCTGCCGAGGCCTCATGTACCGTCGCGTCAACGCATGGTTCGCCAGCATAAAGACCTTGCTAAATGCACCAAACAAATCCAAACAAAACAGTTGCCGAGTGCTCTGTCCAAGGGCAACTTGACCAGGATAGTATTGACGTTTGATAAGTCATCGCAAGTATATGGAAACGAGTTTGCTTTGCTGGTTCGCTGATCCGGTCGTATTATGTCCTGGCCTTTATGTTGCGTGCTACTGCTCATTGCTCGAAAAGGATGACTGGTTGGTGGCTGCCAACCTCCCCAACAAGTCACATGGATTCAAATGGGATCAATAGGGAAAGTGAACCATCCTTGGTAGCTGCCATGATGTCGCGCCCTGGAATCCGGCTGATGTCCAGTTCCTCTGGGCTCACCCACACCCCTGGCGATTCGCCATAGCAGCATCAAATCCTGAAACATCAGATGAAGGGGACGCCGACCTAAGGCCAACCAGTCCACCACTTGAAAATGGCCTTGTATAAGTCTACAGTATATAGAGAAGCTTCATCCTGTGAGGAAAGACTGGGACAACGAGGGGTGATGAAGTCCATAGGTTTCCTCTCTCCTGCCTGATCAAGAGCCATCAAGACCAGTTAAATCACCGACCGTGCCATATATGGGAATGACAATGAACGACATTAAAACAAGATGTGTTCCCTCGAAATGCCTCATATGGTTTCGCTTCAATCCAACAGAAACATCCAAGAACAGGGTCAATTTCATGCTCTGCATGGTATATCTATACTATATAACGTATATTATGAGACATTTTTTTTTGGCCCCTTCACGCCCCTTCTATTATGCCAACAGTTTCAGGAGGCACCCTCCATCCTGAGCGCACCTGAGGATTGTGACTGTCTTCAGCTGTATGGAAAGCCTCCGGTCGTCACATATCGTCACATGATGATGTCAATTGTTGTGACCCACTTGGTAGCCTCTGGCAATTTAGCGCGATGGAAAATTGCCCGTTTATCGATAAAGTAGTGGTGATTTTCCATGGCTGCGTTGAATTCTGAGGGCATACTGTACCTTTTGACATAACATGCGCAGTTTTTGCAAGTTGTGGGTGTTCCAGGTGGCAATAACCCTTAGCTGGCCATGGATCCTAACTGCGAGGATCATGCGAGCAGGAATGAGAAATGTGGAACAAAATTCCCTCACATGTCAACTCATGCTCCTCATCATCGTCTCAAAAATGAACCGAGGCACTCAATGCAGAAATTGATTGATGTGGATGAACATGTGGCTGAATGTCTAGACTTGTATCTCCTAAGATAGCATACAGTATACCTCAAAGATACCTTTATCCCAAACAATATGTGGCATTATCATTCATGGTACTTGTCGCATTTAAACGCGTATCATGTTCTCATACCCTTGGGTACTCTAACATGGCTGGGAAATCCACTAGAAATGCAGGTCTTAATCATCGAAGAAGGGGGGATTCTTCAGCAAAGCAAGCCTGATTATCGGAGGGTAGGAACCAATAGTCAATTATATATTTTATAATATCCCTTCAAGAGTCCATGAAGATTCAATGATGATTCCATTACAGTAATCTACAAAAAATCGTTGGTTAGTTCTATCTTTATCCCCAAAAAATGTAATGAATATCATGAATATCCCATGTAATGACTACATATTCCATGAATATTCCCATGCTACTAGAGCAGTGTTCAAAAACCTCTGTCATCCCTTTATACTAATACGGAATCCTCTAATGGATTGTGATATTCCCCCAATATATTGGTTAGAATAAGGCCCTATAGTAGTCCTATAATAATCAACCAACAGGGTTTCGAATAGTAATCCACCTAATGTAGTTGGTAAGCTATATCCCCATTATATAAATGCCATCGACAGATATAATATTTATCCCAGCATATCCCAGCTCTATATAAATTAGTGTAAAATCACCGTTAAATCCATCAATCGAATCATATCAATCTCTGAATAAGCATTCCATGAATATTCCAACATATTCCAGTCATATTCCAACATGTTCCAATCAAATGATATGGAATCATATCCATTATTGATTCACCAGTCACCATTCCATGAATATTCCAATCATATTCCACTCAATGGACTGGTTTTAAGGGAAAATCTTAACCGGAAACCATCGATGTTCCCATTACCATCTGGTTCTTTGTAACAGTTTGCCATGGAAAATCACCATGCTATTAAGTTCGGTAAACCATCTACATATTTTGATTAGGGCCATCTATACCATGGCTATGTTAGTCATAACCAGAGGGTAACTCATTCCATCAGTGATTATTAACCATTGACCATCATTAACCACTATTATTGGTATATGACCAGAGGCTAAATATATGGGGCTTTCCAAGACGGTTCCCGACACCAACGAATCCATTGATCCAATCCGCCGTATCGCACCTGACGCAAGGCGGCGATGAAGCGCTCATCGAGGCACTCGTTGGCCAGGGCCTCCTTTTGGCTCGGCAGTACCTGTCACAAATCGGCCGTTCTTGTTTTGTTAAAACCAACCCAAGATGGTGGAAAATCATCTAGAAAGATGAAAACTTCGATTTATGCATATCATGAACAAATACACATACACCTTTCTGTAAACTAACATAGATGCGAAAGACCCAGCATTTGTAGATCATTTTCCTAGAGAACCCCAGATTTTTTTCCACATCCATGTTAGTTTACAGAAAGGTGTCATGTATATATATATATATATAAAAGTCATACCCAGTCGTTAAACATATATGGGATTCACCAAATGCCATACACCTACCATTATATGGTAAACAAACCACCCATGAAAATGATGAGGACTTTGGGATGGTTTATAACATTAAATTTGCCACATTTTGTATGAATATCACACACATATATATATATAGGTATGATATCAAATTGTTCATTCATGTGCATGTATCTACAATCAAACACATACATTGACCTTAAGCCAATTGTAGCGAGATATACCAGCTACGCAGCTACATAAAAGGGTACAGTCTGTACAAGTGTCATGGCCTTTGTTTTGACATATCAAGCTATTTCATGCATGTCTTGCACCCCCTAAGGCCTGGTGCCTGGCCCCACATCCCAGTGAACTTCCCGGGCTCACGGAGCCAACAGGGTCTTTGACAAACCAACGGCAGGGGATGAATTTCCACGCAGAAGTCATGTCCCGTTTGATCTACCCATTTTTCTCATGGAAGGAAAGGAAGTTATGGAATTCTCATGAATTCTCTGGATCATATTCTCTAAGAATTTTTTCTAATACATCAGAATACTACTATAGTATACATGTATGTGGAGGGGACCTTTATGTATAGAATGACGGGGTTCTGAAACCACAATACTGGCACCTGCAGCTCACTTTTTTGGGAAACAAATGTTCTCACAAATGAACATGGGTCAAATTTTAAGACT
>Ga0126342_10017415_pt1 | contig 12430 bp, 15 predicted proteins | sample Cyp1metagenome_FD_92528 | JGI IMG/M metagenome (GOLD analysis project Ga0126342, IMG submission 92528) | Coral microbial communities from Lord Howe Island, Old Settlement Bay, Australia - Cyphastrea 1 metagenome | ecosystem: Host-associated > Invertebrates > Cnidaria > Coral ... | reverse complement strand
GTAGAGATGAGGGGTGAAGTGCGATCCCATGGTGGGATATCGATATACACCCTCAAGGCCTTGCGTTGGGCAAAGAGCGAAAACCTAACTCTGTATTTAAACATCCCCCCCTTGCTTTCCACAATGCCATGATCTAAAATCTAACTTTCATCTAAATTCTAGCTTGTTATTTAAACTTTCCCCCTTGCCTTCCACAATGCCATGATCTACAATCTAACTCTTTATTTATACTTCACCCCCCTTGCCTCCCACAATGCCATGATCTAAAATCTAACTCTTTATTTAAACTTCCCCCCCCTTGCCTTCCAGAATGCCATGATCCAAAATCTAACTCTTTATTTAAACTTCCCCCCCCTTGCCTTCCACAATGCCATGATCCATAATCTGACTCTTTATTTAAACTTCCCCCCTTGCCACAATGCCATGATCTAAAATCTAACTGTTTATTCCACAAAGCCATGATCTAAAATCTAACTTTTTATTTAAACTTTCCTCCCCCTAGTAGTAGTAGTAGCAGCAGTAGTAGTAGTAGTCGTAGTAGTAGTAGTAGTAGCAGCAGTAGTAGTACTAGTACTAGTACTAGTACTAGTAGCAGCAGTAGCAGTAGCAGTAGCAGTAGCAGTAGGAGGAGTAGGAGTAGGAGTAGGAGTAGGAGTAGGAGTAGGAGTAGGAGTAGTAGTAGTAGTAGGAGTAGTAGTAGTAGTAGTAGTATACGTAGTATACGTAGTATACGTAGTATACGTAGTATACGTAGTATACGTAGTATACGTAGTATACGTAGTATACGTAGTATACGTAGTACACGTAGTATACGTAGTACACGTAGTATACGTAGTATACGTAGTATACGTAGTATACGTAGTATACGTAGTATACGTAGTATACGTCGTAGTCGTAGTCGTAGTCGTAGTCGTAGTAGTAGTAGTAGCAGTAGTAGTAGTAGTAGTAGAAGTAGTAATAGTAGTAGTAGTAGTAGTATAGTAGTAGTAGTTGTAGTAGTTGTAGTAGTGGTAGTAGTAGTGGTAGTAGTAGTAGTGGTAGTGGTAGTGGTAGTGGTAGTGGTAGTGGTAGCCGTTGTGGTAGTAGTAGTAGTAGTAGTAGTCGTCGTAGTAGTCGTAGTAGTAGTAGTAGTAGGAGTAGTAGTAGTAGTAGCAGTAGTAGCAGTAGTAGTAGTAGCAGTAGTAGTAGTAGCAGTAGTAGCAGTAGTAGTAGTAGTGGTCGTAGTAGTGGTAGTTGTAGTAACTATAAGAGAGGTACAAGCGAAAAAAAAACGGAGGTACAAGCGAGAAAATTTTGGAGGCACAAGCGATGCGGCGACCAAATGATGGCCGCATGTTCGACAACCCACATTCAATGCAGTGAATATACCCTGAGGACGTTGCTTGCAATTCGGAATCTGAAGCTGATTGAAGCTTGGCTCATCAGAATGCTAGTGCTACACTGTTCGTGGCCGAACCATGCTTTGGTGGAATCGTTTTCGACAAATTAAGCTGTTCCGGCTCTTCTGGTGTTAGCCCGCGCAGATTTTATTGAAGGATATTTCCACGAACTTTTCAAAGTTCTGAACCATTTTTTTAGTCCACAATTTGTGTTTTTTCTACACAACCAGTTCACTGCTGGTATCCCGGTTTTGCTTCCCAAGGGAGTGACTGATTCTCTCGAAGCTTCTGCTGGCTTTAAATGAGTTTTGGCTGCAGTTTGCGCGCTGCGTTTGCAGTGTGGAAGATTGTTTGCGGCCATTGCAAAATTTTCTATTGTACCCAGAATACATGTCGGCCTCTTTGCGGCCCCCCTTCATTGCCGGCAACACTACCTACAACAACGCTACTGTTTGGCTGTCAAGTTAGTTCTGCGCTATACGGGGCGGGACAGTGAAGTTCTTGTTGATGCTACGATGGATGTTACTTTTCCTCTATAAAATGGCAGGGGTCAACCCCCTCCACAAAACATTTTATGTTATGGTTTTGTGGGGGTAGAGCCTTGCCATTTGGTATACAATTCCTTTATGCAAACTTTTTTGGGGGGTCAAGCCTTGGCACTTTATAGAAAACATGTGTGTGGAAGAAATATGTTGATCTTTTTTCCACATCTGATTGTTTTTGCAGTAAGATCTGTTTCAAACCATGTGTATGGTTGATCATGTTTGTTTACGTGTTCTCTTTGTAAGCGTACATGTTTTGACACATCCTGCATACACCATAAAACCATGACTGTGAGCCTCTGAGCCTGCGGCCAGGACTTTGTTGCTGCCATTCCCGCCGACGATGCGGTCTTCGACGAGCTACATCATTTGGTGCAGTGGATCCTGCCAGACGAGCTCCAGGACCTTCATGTTTGTTGCATGTTGTATGCTATAACCTGCTCTGTTCTCGGCTTGCTTGCTTTCCGGCTGTACTAGGACCTTCCGGACTGCCTTCGCGAGCACGAAGAGGCAGGTGTTACGTGGTCCCGGGGTACTCTCCAGAGAAGCCATGAGCATAATGGTTGCAGTCTGTGCGCTCCTCATGTATCAAAATTCAAAACCGTCGTTGCCTGCATGTCAACCACGGAGCTACCATGTTCGTTCCTTCATGATGTGTTGCTGGCCATGTCGTTTCATGCCAGTTGTTCATGAAACCGATTGACACATTGAGGGATACTCATGTCTCATCAGATTCTTTTTCAAAAGTCATTTTCCATTAGGTTGAAAGGTGCATGCTTCCAACATTTTCCTGTGCCAGTCCACGCTGTCTAATTTGATATTCCCGTGTTGCCCATGTGTTGTCAGGCCGTGGATCCTCCTCGCCTCCGTCTTCGCTCCCGCCTTCTTGCAGCTTCTATACCCACGACACCTCATTCCACGATTCCGCCCTTCTGCCTCCAAAAGCTTGTCGCTTGGAAACCGGTCGTAAGTCACCGCTTGCACGTCCTGTGAAAGGGGACAGCCGCTGTGGCTACAGAGCCCTCGCCGCCTACCTGGGGATATCCTGGTCGCAAGTGATGCAAAAGCTCTTGGGGTTGATGGTTGCCTCCCCAGGTCTCTTCACTGTGGCTGAAGTTTTGGATTTCATGTCTGCGACTGATCCAAACCACGCTTGTTCGCGAGCAGCGTGGCTCTCGAACCGCCACATCTCTTTGCTCTGCGAAGTTGACGCCTGGTTTCCCCAAGGTATTGCGGCGCACAGGTTCCAAGCCACGCCGGACTTCATTCACTTCGAACGCAGGGGCAACGTTCGTGCGGTTTCACGGTCAACCGTGCACACGGTCAACCGGCCAACCGGCACGGTCAACAGGGCAACCGGCAACCGGGCAACCGGGCAACCGTGGGGGGGGGTGACCGGACCGTGCCACGGTCAGGCACGGTCACGGTCCGGTTGCCCGGCCAGCGCCACGCTCCAATTTGATGGTAAAAAACATGGGTTTCCGGTTAAAATTTTCCCTTAAACCAATCCATTGATATGTGGATCTGTTTGAAAATGGGTACCATCTGGTTATTTAACATAGCCATGGAAAATCCCTTATAAATGGAGGTTTTAATGGGAAAATCATCTATAAATGGGCCATTTTCCATGGCTATGTTAAATAACCAGAGGGTATATGTTATACCCTTCAAATGGCAATTTGCATGGGGATGATGATAATGCTCCATCAGAATTGAGGACAGCTTATGTTCAGACAGATCAAGGGCTCCCATAAAAGGAGATGGTCATCTCTCCATTGACAGGGCTTAAAATATCCGTTCATATCCAACCAAAAGGTTGCCTAATGTTGGTGGAATGACCGTAGCCCATATAATTAGTAACCTGTATATACATATAAAAAACACACATATATATATATTAACCCCAAAACATATAGAACAAATAACTCATCACTATTTTTTTGGTTTATCACTGCAATGTTTCCATCGAATCGATGAAGGCGTTGCGCTTAATAACTACTCCAGACGCGGCATCCAACAATCATACTTACCCTCTGGTTATGTCAAAATAGCTATTGAAAATGGCCATTTATAGCGGATTTACCCATTGAAATGGGGATTTTCCATAGTTATGTTAGTTTTGTTAGTTTACCAGAGGGTAATAAGTACCTTATAGTGATTACATCGTGATTGTAGTGATCATATCGTGATTGCATCGTTATTGCATAGTGATTATAGTGATTAATTATTTCACTATAGTGATTGCCGAGCGGTTCCCAGGCTCTCTCTCCTACGAGACGCTGAGCACAATGAGGAAGAGTCTGCTCAGCACTGCAGGAGAGGAGGAGCAGGAGCAGAGCACCAAGCCGATCGCGGTGCTATACTACAGACAGGTATGAGCCAAGAAGACGGCTGGGACTCAGTCCAGGGAACTTCTCAATTTGGCCACGGCCATCGACCTGCTCCTGCGGGGACGGGCGTCGCACGCACTAGACGTGCTGACGCAACGCTTGAAAGCTCAAGAAAGCGTCTCACAAGGGACGCAGTGGAGCGTGGCACAACGCATCGAAGTCCCTGTGGCGGAGCACACGAGCCTTTTGCAGAGAAGCGAGCTCGTAGTGAATTCTATAAATGATTGTACTCAAAACAATTGGGACCATCCGAGCATCGATGGGCACCCTCAGGATTAGCCAAAAGCCGGTCATTCATCGTGTCCGGCTGGCAGGCGATTGTGAACCGAGCAAAGAGCGAAGGTGTTGAAGTGCTCTCTGAATCTTGGCGCGGTTTTGAATTGATGAGATCAACATCAACTGGTTGGTGGTTTGGAACATGTGGATTATTTTTCCATGTATTGGGAATAGGCATCCCAACTGACTAATATTTTTCAGAGGGGTTGAAACCACCAAACAGTCAAAAATTAGTACCCTCTGGTTATTTAACAGTTCGCCATGGAAAATCACCATGCTATTAATAGGTAAATTATAGGATGCTTAAGGGGGGGATGGAAGGGGGGGGGATGAATATGTATCCCTAGTGCGGTTAGATCCATCCCCAATCCTTCTATAGAGCTCCCTTGCAGTGCTAACAGTAAGGGCCATTTTCCATGGCTATGTGAAATTACCAGAGGCTATGTCCAATTGATATCCAAGCAGCAAAACAGATCAACAATACCATATCACTTACCCTCTGGTAATTTAACATAGCTATTGAAAATGACCATTTATAGTGGAATTTCCCATTGAAAATGGTGATTTTCCATAGTTATGTTAGTTTACCAGAGGGTAACTTAGATTTCCAAGAAACTAACAGATCAATTTTCCCAATGAGGGATATGAGCTATGCATAGCCTGCTGCATAGCTATCCAAAACCACCGAAATTTCCCATGGATTATCCCCATTCCGATCATTCCGATGATTACCCGGCCTGGTTATGTCATAGAAAAATAGCGAACTGGAAAATGGAGGTTTTATATGGTTTTATATGGTTTTATATGGTTTTATATGGTCTTATAAGGTCTTATATGGTCTTATATGGGAAATATCCACTAGAAATGGATGTTTTATATGGTTTTATATGGGAATATATGGGAAAATCATGGGAATATATGGGGATACCCTCTGGTAATTTGGTACATAATGTACATAGCTATTGAAAATTGCCTTTTTGAAATAGTGGATTTATCCGTTAAACATGGTGGATCTTTCCATAGTTGTTTGTATGTTTACCAGAGGGTAAGTATGATAATGTACTTGGTGGCTCATTCCACTTAGTAAGTGGCTTATAGCCCTAGTTATAACTGGGATAAGTAGCCTTAATTCACCAAAAAAACTGCGGTTACAACCCACTTGCTAAGTCGGATGAACCACCAAGTGGACAGATATCATTTAATAGTTCCCTGTTTTTGCAGATTGGATCCATTATGGATTTGATCATTGTCATAGTATATTTAGTCCAAACATATACCACATAGCCCGTATCATGTCCCCATTTTTTTGGTTAATGCAAGTCTTTGTTGGTTAATTCCCGATTATTGGTGGTTACAACTGGTAATGTCTCCATTATATTGCAATTATACACCCATCAGTTGTTGGTCAGTATGTTTTAAGAATATTACCCTCTGGTAAATAGACACAGACCCTGAAAATCACCAATTTCTAATAATGGAAACTACTGTACTGTAGTCTTCCAACCCCGACAACTGCCAGGGTCTATGTTAAATAACCAGAGGGTAAATATTACCAATGTAGAGATACTATTGGACATATTTATTCCTCACTAACATCGACGAGTAAAATCACCCTTTTTGTATCCCCATGAATGAAATTCCCACGTTTTTTTCCACATATTTTTTTGGGGGTCTCACCAATTCAAAATCATGTTGGTTGATGAATAGGGGTTATACGACCTACCCTCTAGTAAACTAACATAGCTATGGAAAATCACCAAGTTTAATGGGTAAGTCAACGAACTAAATGGCCATTTTCAATAGCTTTTTGTATGTTTACCAGAGGGTAATCATAAATAGGGGATGATCATGATCCATGGCTATCCCTGTGAACCAGAAAGCGAAAAAAACACCTCCGAAAACTAGTTGGCTCAACTGAGATTTTCAGAGTCTTCCGGCTGACCTGTGAAAAAAAATTGGTCTTGACGAAGTCGACTGTGAACCAATTGGAATGATTCGACGTAACTATTGCAATAAGTCAATCAGAGATATTTTTCCGCCAGAATGGTGCATTCTCATCCAGTCAATCATGCCCCAAACCCCCAACCCCCAGGCCAATACCACCTTCAGACACGAGAACACCAGGCGCGAACAAAAAAAAGGGCCGGAAGTGGAAGGTTGGAAGGTTAGCGCGTTGGAATCTAAAACATGTGAAGACCCAAAGTTACCAAAACTACAGAATAATATGTATAAAATTGTATAAATATAGTATATTACATATATGTATATATATAACTATGTATATATAATTATATACATTTATATATATATATACATACATACATATCAATCTATAATATTGGTTGTTGCACATGGAAGATTGACCACATGAAATGACAATCTGCGACGGAACGCATGTTCTAAGCGGGATGTAGAGGTACCTCGTTTTTGGAGCCTCGACCGAGTCAAGGTCCCAGGGGACCAGAAGAATTTCAGGGAGGCCATGAACCCTGGGTACCCAAACCCAAATCGATGTTGGTCATAGGTACTGAGCATATATACTGTATATATATATATATACACATATGTGTATGTATATATATATATATGCATGATATATCCTATAGTAATACCAGATATACATCAGGGTAGTATATGATTGTGTGGTGTAGTATATGTCAACGGTTTAAGTTTGTTTATTTTCTTTATTTTGAGGCTCAACACATTTTTGCATGTCTTAGGCTCAAGTCATTGTGCGCTGAGCTTGGGATTCCCATGGCCATCAAGAGATGCCGGGGAATATCGCTGGATGATGATGAAGAGTGATACCGTCTGGTAAACTGTCCCATAACTATGGAAAACCACCATTTTCAATGGGTAAATCCACGAACTACATGGGCCATTTTCAATAGTTATTTTGACATAACCAGAGGGTATATAAATACCAATATGATATGCATAGCAGCACGGCCACAACTGGGAACGAGTAAAACGTGAGCTTATAACCGATGTTGCAGCAACCCAAACAGGTTTTAAAAGCGCATACATTTGCTATTTACCATCATTCGCCATTATTGTTGATTTTGTTTTGTAATTTTTACCAACATCATTTACCATTATGATTGGATTCTTGCTTTTTACCATCATTTTGCCATAAGTTTCGTTTTTTCCATATGTTTTTTGGCGGGGTTGGCTATATGTAAGGGACAAAAACCTTACCGTAACACGGCGATATCATGGCGTTCGGAGCGACGCGCGACATCATGAAAACGTCAATGAATGGATTGGTTCAAGGGAAAAACAGCAGGAAAAGTCCCATATTGATCCATATTTAATGGGAAAATCTAGGGTTTCCCGGGTCGATTTTCCCTTAAGCCAATCCATTGAGTGACTTCAAGGGGATTGGATCGATTTTGTCGGATTTCGATTCGCGGCAAGGCCCTTGGGGATGCTGAAAATGGAGGTGCCCTGGGCCCCTCTCGTTGGAAGATGAGCATTTTTCGCGGTAATCGTCAGGATCTGGAGGCTTACCCTCTGGTAAACTGTCCCGTAAGTATCTGGATAAATTTGATCACGACCGAACCCTGTTCTCCCGCAGCCTGGAAATCATGGTTAATAAGGGGAATCATCCCAAAATGGCCTTAATTCAGGTTTGTGGAATATTATAATTTGCCCAGAGAAGTATGGAAAATCCACCATTTTTACTGGGTAAACCAACTATAAATGGGCAATTTTCTATAGCTATGTTAGTTTACCAGAGGGTTAAGGGGGTTCTACTTTTTGTACTCTTTAGGGCTTAACCGAAAAAAAGGGAAAGAAGTAAATCATCATTTTTTTCATCTACAAATCTGTTCAAATTATAGGACCTCACTGTGACCTCACTGGAATGATGATTAGTAAGGGGAATCATCATATTTATCTCTGGTTGGTGGTTTGGAACATTTGGATTATTTTTCCATATATTGGGAATTTCATCCCAACTGACTAATATTTTTAAGAAGTGTTGAAACCACCAACCAGATCATGTTTATCATCTGTTTTCATGGGCCATGGCTTCCAGTTCGCAAACTCTTTGGACCACCAGAGGGTAATTTTAAGGCCCAAGGAACAGCTGATACTTGTCATCACACAACACAGGAACACACGCAGGAGCCATAGATCATAGGCCCAGGCCACTAATAACTGCTGGGTAGTTTCAAAATGTTTCAAACATGTTTAATCTGTTCACTTTATATAGAAAAAACTATAATTTATTCATTTTAGATCAATGATGGATGATCCACCATGGCTCATATCATGTTTGTTTGGGATAGTTGGAGAAACCATGGTCATGAATCAGATTCTGCATAGCACATGCAGGTTGATCCTCTATGATGGATGGCGAAGACCAGCCCTAGATCAGATGGGGGTTTTTAGTATGGTTTTTAGCATTCCCCAGGAGTCAGAAACAAAAAGTTGAACTTCCCCGAAGATGATCTTCAGAAATAATTTTAAGAGAAATCATCTTTTCAAAGCCATCTCTAACAACAACAATATCTATCATAGAATTTAATGCTGTTTCTGAAACCGTCCAGGCAGATGTCTTGGTGGTGGTTTGTGGCCTGCTGACCATCGAGTCGCACGACCGTCCCAACTTGTCGCTGCATCCCGCAGATGTGCCGCAGCTGCGTATGGGGTGAGTTTTTGTTTTTTGGGGCCAGATGGTTTGGGAAAGCCGAATCTCAAACTGAAAACACGTGCATAAATTGAGTATATATATATATGATATATAAATATATATATATATGTATTATATATATATGTGTATTATATATATACAAATGTATATAATATATATATGCATATAATGTATACCACTAGTCTTTAGCGTCTTTCACTTCTTTGCAATGAAACACACAATTTTCGTGGCTTTTCTTGATGACTTGACCACAAATTGCGACGTCGCAGTTGGTGAAGCTTTGTCGCCCCAAGAAAATGTAGCAGTTCTCAGGGACTTCCTATCCTGGTTAATGATGGTTAATGATGGTTAATGATGGTTAATGATGGTTAATGATGGTTAATGATGGTTAATGATGGTTAATGATGGTTAATGATGGTTAATGATGGTTAATATATAATGGTTAATAATCACTGGTTGGTGGTTTCAAACATGAATGGATTATTCTTCCATCATATATGGGATGTCATCCTTCCCATTGACGAACTCATATTTTTCAGAGGGGTAGGTATACCACCAACCAGTATCTGTTTTCTAAGAACTTCCAAAATAAAAATCATGCAGCAGTTCCAAGAATTGTTTTCTAAGAAATTCCGAAGTGATTACCCTCTGGTAAACAAACATAGCTATTGAAAATTGCCATTTAGTTCGTGGATTTACCCATTGAAAATGGTGATTTTCCATAGTTATGGGACAGTTTACCAGAGGGTAATGTAGAAGTTCCAAGAATCTCAAGAATTGTGGCATTGAGTCATTGTGGCATTTGCGAGTCACTTGCTAACCGCTGCTTACCACTTGGATACGACTGGTGGCGAACTACCCACGGCTCGTGGTTGTGGGTTATAACCCTAGTGATTTACATGGGATAAGTAGGGTTAATCCACAGAAAAAAACTGGGGTTATAACCCACTTACGAGCCGTGGGATGAGCCACCAAGTACCCAAGTGGTAAGCATCGCAATTGGGTAGCAAAAAACCAGTGGTGCCAGGTGGATACCAACACATCTACCAGTTGTCTATGATGGGCCGGCCATGGGCCAGGTTTGTTTACTGAGTTTGCATACCGGGTAGCCGTTTATATCTGGGTATTCACAAGGTTTGTTTCATATGTTCGTTGTCAAGGCTGTTGATGTGGGATTACGATTGTGATGATTATGATGATTATGATGATTATGATCCCAATTGACTAATATTACTATGAGTCAAAACCTTGCGACACCCTGAAAGAGCTGGTGAATGGATGTTTATTCATGTTTATTCCCGAGGGACAAAGGGTTTTGACCCATCCCACACCCAACGTCAGAATCGGTCAATTTCAAGGGAATATTGGCAAGACAAACATATAACATGATTAACAATAAGAAAACAACTATAGTCTATAGTAAGTATGTTTGATATTGTTTGATTGGACAAACTTTGATAAATCCCATGATTTTCCATACATGGTCCACAGTTGTCCATAAACAATCACAAAAACCCATAATTTTCCATATTTTCACATAGAAAACCACTGAATCTATGAATCGCCCAACTCAGGCACATCTCATCCACGAAGCCAGTCTCGCCAAGCCGACTATCGTGCGGCCACCAAGCGTCGTCATGTGAAGTCAGATGATCAGTCTGTCATAGTCATAGTCAGTAATGTGGGAAAAAATAATAAACCAGCCATTTGGGAATGGTTTATACCACCTATTTATGGTGATTCGGGGGATGATTTACTCTATTTTTTTTTTAAATAACCACATTATATACGTCAATGGTGGTGAGTAGTGGTGATTAATGGTGAATAATAGTGGTTAATAATGGCTAATATAATCTAATATAGGTTTAAGTATAACAACTCAAGTCAAGTCAACTCAACCCAACTCAAGTATACTAGGTTGAGTTGAGTTACATGGTATAACATAAATACAATATAATGTAATACAATATGCTCTAATACAACATAGTAATGTAGTATGATAGTCATGTACTATAATAAGCTCCTTAATAGTCAACATCTAAGTCAGATGTGATTAGTGTATCTAGTGGGAGGGAATGGAGATGATCTACATTTGGCATTGAACATAGGATATCGGTCGAACTTTTTTTCCGAAAGACCTGGGTTTTCGGAAGGTTTTTGTTTGGTGATTTCCCACGAAATCCAGCATTTGGGGAATCTATAGAGATTATTAATTGGTTGCTGCCTGAGTTGGGCGTGGTAGCTTTGGGAAGAACCGAAGAAGCCGAGATTCTCTGGTGACATCACAATCGGCCCTCAGCTTTCACGCATCGTGGCATCTGACGAGTCGCTTACGCGTCGCTTACAGACTTCCCGCAAAATGGTGAGATCTGGAGGGGATGGAGGGCCCTGTTCTTCAGGTTTCTTCACTCACGAGGGATGGTGTCAAACACCATGAGGGGCCTATGTTTCAGGGGTTTCAGCCGCTGTAGAGAATCTCTGCCGCCCGGAATCAGGCGAGGAAGCTTTCGTCTGAGAAAGGCCAATGGTTTGAAACAATATTGGGCTTTCGAAAAAATCCAAGATGCCAATGGGGATGAAACTCCATAAATTTGGGTAAATTTGATCACGACCTCACTGTTCTCCCTAACCCTGGAATCATGGTTTATTTGAGGGAAATCATCCCCAAATGGCCCGACAATTCAGGTTCGTGAAATATCATAATTTACCCAGATAAATAATCATACATAATAATCATCATCTATCCCAGGAATTACCCTCTGGTTATGTCAAACATAGCTATTGAAAATGGCCATAGAAATAGTGAGTTTTCCCATGAAAAATGGTGGATCTTTCCATAGTTATGGGACAGTTTACCAGAGGGTATTCCATATCTAACATTATCTAACCAGGTTAAATATTATAATTTACTCAGATAAATAATCATATAATAATCATCATCTATCCCAGGAATTATTCCATAATATTCCATATATCTATGATCAGTATCAGCAGCCCCCGTTGGACTAGACATTTTTTTTCCTGTAGGTCCAGTCCGAAAATTAAAAATGCCAAGTCAGGAAAAAAATCATTCCAGCATGGATGTTGCAAGGTTGGGGTTCAGGAAAACAAATGTTGGAGCCAGGAAAGCAGGATTAGTAACATAAGGTTGTACCACAGGATTTTATATGTTTTGGGGATTTGCTT
>Ga0126342_10017414_pt1 | contig 12430 bp, 10 predicted proteins | sample Cyp1metagenome_FD_92528 | JGI IMG/M metagenome (GOLD analysis project Ga0126342, IMG submission 92528) | Coral microbial communities from Lord Howe Island, Old Settlement Bay, Australia - Cyphastrea 1 metagenome | ecosystem: Host-associated > Invertebrates > Cnidaria > Coral ... | reverse complement strand
GCACCTTGGTCTAAGGGAGCTTTCATAGTTCCAGATGTGGCCACGGTCGACGTGGCTAGGCCAACTAGGCCCGCGTCTCTGATTTTGGTACGTGGCTGAAGGAGTCACAGTGAAAAACAAGGGGAACCCCCGGCTTCCAACTTTGGTGATGTAGATGGTGTTTCGTGTTCACCACCCAAACACACTGGCTCTGCAAGACCAATCCGAATAAAAAATCGGAGAATCCAATCCTAGGCTCAACCGACTGGGACCCTGAGTAGCTATGTCTCTACTACTCTGCAAAGCTCTAGTGAACACTGAGTCACCCAAAAGCTGAGAAGTCAAGGAGTGCTGATTGTTGGAGAAGCAAATCCTACAGCGCAGTCAGCCGGCAGCCCTTGGGGCGTCTACTGGCGACGCCGGTACTCATCAAGCCGCGCACCCAAATCAGTTCTGGCAACAGGGATAGAAGGCTGCAACCATGCCAATGTCACCGACAGCAATTGAATGGTGATTCAACGGCAATGGGATGAAAAAAACAAGGCCCCAATCACAAAACCAGTGATGCAGCTGATGAGTAGGCCAACCACGAAGCACAGGCCGATGAGGCCCCAGGGACAAACGCTGGGTGGCGCAAACCAAAAACGGAGCTCCCTAAAAATCTCAGGGGCCCACCAAGGGATGCTCATATCCAGTTTGAACCCTTGAAGCTGCGCCATGTTGTGGCATCCATTTCCAAGAGATAAAATCGCATACCTGGTATAGATATGCAAATATTATGAACTTTAAAAGAGTGGTTGGGGTCTAGCAATTTTGAGCCATACCATCCACATACCCAAATGCATCCCTAGCGTCTTTTGTTTCACCCCTTGTTCGATAAGACTTGGGACCGGTCCTCTTGTTGCGCTTTGGTGGCGGCGGCATGGCGATCAAGGAACCACGATCCGAACAGAAGGAGTTGTACGTGCTTAGCCTCAAACGGTCAATTTTTAAGACGTGGCATGGATCCTCCGAAGGGAGACTGGATGAAGATCCTTTAGAAGGCTTTCGACATCTTTCGACCAAGAAAGGGGGAAACAATGCCAAAAAAATGGGTTGCCCTAATTGCATCAGTTTTTGAACTCTTGCAACCCAAACTGAGATGTTTTTGCCAGCGAAACCCCAAGGATTGAGCGGTTTCGTACGGTTTCCGACTGCCGAGATGGCGATGTCTTCCAGTGACAACCCTGGACCCTGAGCACATCACAAGTCCACCCGTCCACAGTGTGGCGTTCGGGGATCCGAGAAGTTCCACTCAAAGGCATCCACCTCCAGATCCACAGAAGCGAATCTTTTCGGTTGGTTTCAATATCCTTCAAAACTGGAATCATATCACAAGATCTTGGAGGCATAACCATACATGGTTCTTTTGTTTGCTTTCAAAGCTACATGTTTGCGCATATATATATACTGACGGCCGAAGGTTTTTGTAAGACTGGATACTTGAAGGAGTATCCTCCGGCTATGTGCGGAGCACTAGCGACTGCTTTCCGCACCAGATTAGACGAATTTGGTGTGAGGACCATTGAGGACCCATCCCGAAAGATTTGGCACGGTGGCGGGCACTAAGTGACCCAATACAGTCAGTAGCCACATGGGTGCTGATTTCGCAGGATGAAGGTGGTAAGTGGTGAATTCATGGACACAGCAAGGCCGCGGCGTGAAGCAGCAGTGGGCCACAGGGAAAAAAAAACATATACATATACATATATATATATATACATATATAGAAATATATATTATCAGAAATATTATAATATAGCATGTCTATACATATTATATATATATATATTGTTATTACACCATATAAGCAAGTATAAATATGCGAATACGGCTGAATATATGTTTTATCTCACCAAATTCATCACCCTTCCAGGATCATCCCAGCACACCAGCCATTGCCACGCCTTGGAATCTGCGATTCGCTCTGTCGTCCTGCGATACTGTTGTCATCTGTTGTCATGATTGTTGTTAGACTGTTAGTTTTCTAATTCATTACTAATTACGTATAATCATGTTAGGTCTTATGATAGTTATCATCGATCTCAAAAAACTGATGTTTCAGTACCAAAAAAATGATGGTCTAGAACCACCAAATAACCCATTTTGCGGGTCCATAGTTGCACGTTTCGCCCCCTGTTGGATCTGCCACAAATCAAAGCAACCAAAATTTTGAAGGTGCACTGTGCACCATGGTGAACCACCATGGAGATTGCTTGGAATGCTTGGGAATCACCGACAAATCCATTGGGTTCTCAGCAAAGGTCGATACGTGTGTCTAACGTGTGTCTAATTGGAGATTCCTCAGGTCGTCGCCACAAATGATCTGCAAGTACTTAGAAAATCTTTGAAACCCCAATTGATTTTCGTGGTATCAATGGATCTCAACCTCTCTGTTTCAATGGATATGTCACCCGAAAAGAAGACCAGAATCTTTGCCTACCATGATAAATAAAAGTAATGAAGTCACTAATGCGTACTAAACATATACTAAACATTGCTGAAGCCCATTTAACAAGTGGCATTCGTTGGGCCCTCGATTCCGCGCCCGTTCCATGTGCTCCTGGGACGATCGAAGAACGATCCTGCACGGTGTGCACGGTGTGCTGTGGCCGTGTTTTGGGAGTCGAAACCGTCGAAGCCTTCCCCGGAGGCCGGTCAAAGGATGAATCCCAGGAGTGCTCCATGATTTTTTGAGATTTTTTGGAGATCATTGAGATATCATTGAGATATCATTGAGATATCATTGAGATATATTAATGATTATGAATGATATGAATGATATATTGAGATCATCTCAATGTTCAGTGACACAAAAGGATGTTGCAGGGGGAATTCAGATATGCTTCTGGGATGCTTCTGTAGACATCTCTCCATCTTCAGCCTGGGAGCCTTTGACAACCCTCTTCTCAAGGCTTAGGCAACAACCAATCCGGCTGAGCCGACACATTATATAAAACCAACTCTCACAAAGTCACAGTCAGGCCCTATATTTCTCTTATATTTCTCTTCAATTCAAAGGCCCGAATCGTATTGGATTTGGATTTGGCATGATTTGGCAACGGTCATTCAACAATCATGGAATCAACCTGACAGAGATGGCCGAAGGTTCAAACCGACCCAGGACTCGTCCTCCATGGCCAAAATGGTCGCCTTGGGACATGCGAACCACTTTCCGCAGGAACCCTGCAAGGTGATCCAACATGATCCAACATGATCCAAAATGATCCAACCCTTCCAACCTCAACCGAGACCGAAAACCTGCTGAATCCTTGAGTGAATCCATATGTGAATCACGCAAGTTGAGGGCCAGTGGAAACCAGCTTCCTCCTTGAGGGATTCCTGTGGATTGGGGAATGGAAATAGTTCCTGTTAAGTCTTTGCGCCAAAATGAGCCGCAAATAGCGCACCTTTTTTTGTAGCCGTGCAGTGGGGTAGCCCATGGGCAAGCTAGAACAGCAGAAAATCTCTGAAACAACAGCAGTACTTCAAACTTCATAAAACACAAGCCGCTCGTGAAACTGGAACTCTCGACATCTTTGAATTGGCACCTTCTTAAAGACGTTCATCACTTTCATCATTCGCGTCACTTTAAAACATCACAGGCTCACGATCTTTCGCGTGGGCGAGAGCATGGGGGAGCGCCATCCGGGCTCGACTGCAGAGGTGCCCATGTCGATGAGCCCAGTCTCGCTGAGTTCTGCGGCGACGTGAGATGCAGAGGAGGCGCTCAACACTTCGGCAGCAGTCGTCTGCGTATCTTCGGGATGATGTGGATGTTGAAGTATTTGAACTTGATTTGTTTGACTTTCACTGGTTTCACCAAGCTTGCTGGTGGAGCTTTTGCCTTTGCATGGATCGGTAGCACTTTTTGTCAGCTTCTTGGTTTTCTCAGCCCTTTCAAGTCCACTTGCCGATCGAGAAAGCTTTTTGTCAGTGGGAGCCTTGGGCACTTTTGATGCCTTGTCTCCTGCCTTGTCTCCGTTCTCTCCTTTGTCTCCAACTTCTCCAACCTCAGCCTTTTCACCATTTGTGGCTGGATTTTTTCCATCTTTGCCCTCTTGTTCTCCATGTTTGGAGTGGGCCATCTTTGCGATCTTTGCTGCAGCTTTTGCTGGAGCCTTTCCTGGAGCCTTGGCCATGGACTTGGCTTCAGCAGGCTCAGCCTTCACTGCTTTTTCCGATTGAGCTTCCTTTTCCGGCTTCGTCTTTGCACTTTCAACCTTGGGCGGTTCAACCTTGGGTGGTTCTGCCTTGGGTGGTTCCGCCTTGGGCGGTTCAACCGTGGGTGGTTCCGCCTTGGGTGGTTCCGCCTTGGGTGGTTCCGCCTTGGGTGGTTCCGCCTTGGGTGGTTCCGCCTTGGGTGGTTTCGCCTTGGGTGGTTCCGCCTTGGGTGGTTCCGCCTTGGGTGGTTCCGCCTTGGGTGGTTCGGCTTTTGGTGGTTCCGCCTTGGGTGGTTCCGCCTTGGGTGGTTCGGCTTTTGGTTGTTGAATTTCAGCCAATTGCCTTGTCACAAGACGCATGTGTTCCTTGTTGTAGCTTCCACTACCATCCTGTGCACGTCCACACTCTTCCCTAGCTTGCTCCACTTGTCCCAGCTTCAGCATGGCCAAGGCTGCAGTCCACCTTGGCCCTGCCAGGTCGGGAGTCAATTCCATAGCTTTCTTCGCATCTTCCAATGCCTTTGTGGCATCCTGAGTCACCCGTTCTTCGGCTCGAAGTGCGAATAAACTGCTCGCCAGTTGGGGCTCTTTGGTGCTGGTCTCGCCCCCAATGGCCTTAAAACCTTGCTGCACCTTACTGAGCCGATCCTCACTGGTCTTCTGGCGCCGGGCTTCGTACTTCACTTCCGCCACCTGAATGTGATACTTCATGATACTTCCATGTCGGTGAAAGAGTTTATCTTCTGGGTGTTGTGGTAAGGCATGTAGTAATTGCACGAAATGAAAGTGTCTTTGTCTCCTACTGCCATCTCGTTTTAGGCTGAAAAAGAACAACTCACTTCTGTTGTGATCTGCCCCCCAATAGGCCAGAGCTGCTTAACTTCAGGATCAGCCATCCTGTTCTCCCAAGCCCCCTGCCCACCCACCTGGAAATCCACTTTCCGCAGCTTCACGCCATGCTTTTCCAGCAAGGATCTAGCAGCCTTGAAGGTCTTGACACCCTCCACCACCTTTTGATCACCTGAAAGCCCGCAAGAAGAACACACCTTTGGGGAGACTGAACAGTCCATTATTCTTGATGGTATTTTGTTCCTCTCGCTTCAACATATTTTGTGTTTGAGGGTGCCTCTGGGAAAAGCAAGAGGATCGACTCGATCGACCCTCCTATGGGGCATTGCTGCGCAGGTCAACTCATGACTTGTAGCCAAGACTGGCCTTATAGTTCAACATGCCCACAGTGCCCAACCACTTTGCGGGGAATAACGGGAATAACCCACCGTAACACCTTTTGACAATTATTCGTATTATTCGAATTATTCCCCATTTAATATATTTGTTGATATTTATTGAGATTTATTGATTCATAGATTCATAGCAGATGCTCCTTCAAAGTACAATCTATCTACCACCGAGTTCCCTGCCGCCTGGCGTTTGAATTTTCACGTTGGGTCCTCGACCACACAGGTCGAGGCATCCCGAGTGCACAGCTTGACAGCCAGGAGACAGTGAGCAAAGTTCCTTCCAACAAAAACCAGAGCTGGATCTCACAAAAGTCTGCAGATGGGCAATCAAGAAGTTGTTGATCTAGGTATGTGAAGAATACAGTAACACTAGGCACTAAGAAAGTCATAGTAATGGATATGTGCAACCAACAGCTTAGGAAAACACTCTACCAATCAATAGAGGGATACTGTAATAACAATGGGAATGTGGCCAAACAATGACACATGTATTTGACCCAACACATAGATTTCAGCAGCAAAAGGGGGATGCAACCAAACAATGATTGTATAAATTATATGTATCACCAATCAAAACGCAAATGTTCATCGAGCATGAGTTCATCACAATGAGAAATGGTCCCTTCCGTGTGTCTGCAAGTTCCTTAGAAATTCAGCTGCTGATTCACTCCTTAGTGGCCCCACTGACTACATGTGACCTGACATGTGACAGGTGGAGCTTATCTCCAGTGCCTCCAAGTCCCGAAGAAGCTTCTCCGACTCTAACCTCTTGCAGTTCGTGCTCTGACAAACAAAGAATTTCGACATGGCTCGCGGATCCGCCTGGGATCTCTTCAAAGAGTTTCTCGAGTCAACCAGAGACCCCAGCCACGCATGTCATTCATACAGAGTTGAATTGGCTGATGGCGCAATTCAGGGTCGAAATTGCTATCCTTTGAATGTGTTTTTGTTGTTCTAAATTTGCACTTGCTATGACACTTCTCGGTACCTTTCGCAAGAATTGAGCACTACTTGCAGCATCTGCATATGGCCCCAGGTGGCTGGACCATATTCGATCAAATCAAACATAATTAGAATCTACATGAATCTGATTCAATCATATTCAATCTGATTCAATCTACATGAACCTGTGGATGCTGTGGCACTGCTGTGGCACTGCTGTTGCACTACAGGTTCTGACAAAATCCTGGGCAGTTTTGGTCCGGCAGTTCTTCCAGGCTGCCACGCGGTATGAGGATGTCCTCACTTTCTCGAAGAACTGCTTGACCGACTGGCACGACTGGCACGACTGGCACGACTGGCACGACTGGCACGACTGGCACGACTGGCACGACTGGCACGACTGGCAGCTTGACGACCATGGGATTTTGGACAAAGCCCATGAGGCTGCGAACAGCAAGAACGATCAGGATTAAAAAATGAAATCATCCTCATCCTCAGTCAGAAGAAGGAGCAGCAATATCTCAACAACAAAACCAACAATTCAGCACTGGCTAATTTTCTGGCCATCTCGAGCCATCTTGCAAACTTCATCTCAAGACTGACTGTTACTTCAATGGCTAGCAGCCGCTAGCAGCGGCTAGCAGCTTCCACTGCCGCCTGCTTGGCCAGGACATTCTCCGCCATCGCATCGACAGCTGCACCTTCCAAAGGGCGGCAGGCCCGGCAGTCAGATTTGCCCAGCCACCATGGATTCTTTATGTGTATAGACATGTGTTTATATTATGTATATATATATATATTATATTGTATATATATATTATATTATAAGTTAAATTATATCATATACTATATACTATATTATATATTAAATATCATATATTGTATTTTATATATGGTATATTATTAACTATATATTATATATTATATATTATATATTATATATTATATATTATATATCATATATCATAACTCATATATTATATATTATATATTATATTTTATATTGTATTATATATTATATTTTATATTGTATTATATATTATATTTTATATTGTATTATATATTATATTATATTATATTATATTATATTTTATATTGTATTATATATTATATTATATTATATTATATTATATTATATTGTATTATATATTATATTATATTATATTATATTATACTATATATTTATATTTGCAGTATATATATATATTGTCTGTGTATATATATATATATATATTGTCTGTATATATATATTGTCTGTATATATATATATATTGTCTGTATCTATATATATATATACATATACATACGTATCATCCTGTTTCCATCAACATGAGGATGGCGACAATCATGTGCATACTCGGCCAGGGATCAGCATGATCTGAACAAATAACCGGTTGTTTGCTGCTCTTGCAGCATCTCACATCTTCACATCTTCTCACATCTAACCAGAACTATCCAAAAACCCGGCTAAATTCTATTGCCTCCCGCACAAGGTCGCAAGCACGGTCCCAGAAATCTCTCAGCAAAAAGCTGCGGGTGGAAATGCAATGGCAGAGTGTCTCTGCTTCAGCAACTGCCATGTCCATCCGCCTTGCCACTTTGACTACAAAATCTACAAACCTATGATTGCCGAAAGCGCAATCCTAGGCTGCTTGAAGTGTGCCGCCAAGCATGAGGAGTGAGCAAATGTGTGTATTCAGTACATGTTGACGCTCGCCACATAAATTCAAAATTTATATCAGCAATCTTTGTGCACGTACAAATATCAGCAATCTAGGTTGAGTTGGCATTCATACAAGGGAGAGATTCACTTGCAAAAAAATACTGTATACAACTTGTGTAAATGATTGTCAATGATTATCAATGATTATGTGTATGCCATATATGCATGTCTTAGAAAAGCGGGCATCCTGGTAGGACTGCTGCTTCCCACTGTCGTTGCGACTCCTTGAGGTCCACTGAGGTCCACTGAGGTCCACACGGCCGCTCGGAACTCGTGCGCTCGCACTGGTTCGTCCTCAGATTCGGTCCATATGTGCCACACCATTGGACCAAGGCCGAGCAGGATCTCAAAAGTGTGGACCAAAGGAGATGCTCAAAATACTTCTCCAAGTCAGAAATTCCTGGCTTGAGGCCAATTATAGGTTGTTCAAAAATTGCACATTTTGTTGGCACAAATCAGATCGGAAGAGTTCCCCCATTTGTCAGTTCCCGGTCCAAGACATAGTACTTAGATGTACTTAGCACCCTTCCTACTGACAGCGCATCACCGGCCTTCGGCGGCTTCTCCTGCTTGTCGTCGGTAGATTGGAGGACACGATCTGCCTACAACTCAGGAACCATTGTCGGACAGGTGATCTCAGTGATCTCCCCAAATGCGTCCAGAATAGTTTGCCGTTTGCTCCTCCCAAAATGTCTCACAAAGGCTCCAGGTTCGAAAACATGCCACCCACCTTCATGCTTGACATCTGAGTTGCAGGCTGCTTGGAGTAAAGGGTGCTTCGGCAAGGACTCCTTGCTGTGAACAAACATTGCAGGTGGGAATACAACAAGATCACAGATGTCATTTCACCCATACATCCTGGCCCCATCTCATCTGAAACCCCAGATAATGCTGATACAATGCACAAAGGAAGCTCTTTCAGGACACTAGGCGGTCGAAGTTTCGCCGTCCAAACATCAAGGTCCGCAAATCCAGGATGGTTTGCCAGTAGCTTGTGGATGTTCAGGGTACCCAAGGATCCAGCTGACACGCGTCAGCTGCTTCAAACCCCGAATCTAGTCTAGGAGTGGAAAACCATCCTGGCTCTCCAGGGCCGAAATTCCAATCATTTGCAAAAAAGGTTGTACAGTAATTGTTGGCGCAAAACCTTCCATCAGTGCTGCAATTTCATCAGAGGTCAAAACACAAAAAAGATACATAAAGATACATAAAGCATATAACATCATAATAACATCACAAAAAAAAAAAAAAAACATTTTTAAAAAAATGATCAGCTGACAGCCCAACGCTTCCAAGGACACCTCGGGGGGTGGTTGGTACACCAGCTGGGCCAAAGTGGGGCCGGCCAGGACCTTGATCGCATCGGCTCCAACCTGGGTAAAACGATGCAAAAAAAGCGGGAGAAGGAAATCACAAGTTCAACATGAGATATAGTTTTTTAATTATCTATACATGATTATAATGTATATATATATATTATAATCATGTATAATATTAGTCTTGTCATTATTTTCGTTGTTATACACATATTCTTATTTCATAAGTTTAATCAAGGATGCTCCTATTCCACCTGGACCACCACCGTCGTCGTCATTGTAATGATCATCTTATGATTGTCATTTCCATCCCCAAGCCAAGATGTTGATCATCTACAACTGGACCCCAAAAAATCTACCAGGTTTCCAAACCCAAACAGCTGCCGGAATTTCGGCCTGGCACCGACAAACAGTGTCACGAAAAGATCCTTCCTAGATGTCATAGCTCAATCAGTGAGCCCTCAGCAGAATGCGCAATGGATGTTTGAAACCTGGACTTATAGGATCCGTGCACCATCCTGCACCTACAAGATCATTCTAAGTCAAAAGGATCGCTACAGAGGACGGCTATGTGAAATTGTGTAGATACATCGCTGTCTTGCAAATTTGTGTGCTTAAGTAGTGCCGGTGAAAAAAGATGGCAAAAGGGATATGGTGGACGGATATGCTAGGACAGTTTGTGTTTGTATGTTGCCTGCTGTGTTTTTTTGTTGAATGATCAATACATGTTTCATCCGTGGTCTTGATGTTTTTGTGTGGGAGTATCTGGGGAAGTGTTGTTGCTAGTTTTCAATGATGTTAGGATTGGATGAGGGGGTCAATTGTTCCTGCTGTTGTATTTTCCGGGAGATCAGGTATGACTGGTTCCGATATTATAGACTACAGTACAAGCCAGCTTCGCCGTGTACCTGTTTGGCTGTTCTCCATCTATGTATTCCACCCCAATGCCGCTAACTATCATGTTAATATCGGAATTTGTATTCGGTAAGTCTATGAAAGTTGTCCATCTGACCGATCACTATTACAAGAGTGTCCACTTTTGTTGTCGTGCCGTCATTCCTCCTCTGCTGTGTGTCCTTTGTGTTTTTTTCTTGCGGAATATCTATCATGATGTTTCCGTATGTTTCTTTCAAAAGATTGTGGTTGATTTCTCCATTTTCAGAGAGTGATGTGCTTTAGTAGGTAATTCCTTTAATAATTACATAGTTAATTGATGTTAATTGGAATAGGTCTGTTCCTTTATATGTCATGATCATGTTCCTCTCTTCACCTTCTCTCTCAATTGCCAGTTGTTTCTCAGAACACGTTTTCACTTGCAACCACCAGTATCGTGTTTCCCTACAGTATTTCATAAACTCAAGGTTTTGAAAGTTCCGACTGATATGTGTTTATCCATTGTTTTTTGCATAGAATTTAAGCGCCAACAAAAAAGACCTTGAAACTGATGCTTAAGTTTAACAGTGCGCACCAACATGTAACTTTCTTTCCCTTCTCATTACTCTAACATTTCTCCGGTCGGTGTTTGATGTCATGCATAGATTGGGTCATTTGTGTTTTGAAGAGATGCATTTGCTGTTCTGATGTTGTTGGTTGCATGCGCATTAATTTTGCTGGTAGCTTATTGTGTGCAATTGTCCGTGTTCTAGGACTTGCCTTTTGAACATTAAAGATTTGTTCACATGTTTCATTGCAAAATTCCGGCAGGAGAAATGTTGTTTAGCAACACCTTTATAACTATGTTACAATTTCTCCATTTACAACATCCACCGTTTCGATGGCAAATAGCCTCCTCTTACTATACAGTTTTATTCAATTTTGTGGGGGAGTCTAGTTCAGTTTTCGGGTTAAGGTTGATGTTCATTTTCCCTCTCCTCTTTCAGTTCTTTTTTGATCGTACATTCCTTCTGTGGGGTCTTGTCAACTGGCAACGTTTCTTGACCTCTCCCAATCCGTCACTCTGTGCTTTTCGTCAGGCAGGCGGTGTTTGGTCCTTCAACTCTATCAGGTCAAAGTAAGTGCATTCTTATTATTATTATTATTATTCATCTTCATGGTCTTCCTTTTCCAACATGTTTGCGGTTTTTCCGTCTTCATAACTTTGATTTTCATATATTGGAATTTCAAGTAGCTTCTGCCAAGTATTTGCAAAGGTGTTCAACAGTGCCAACTTTTGCTCGGGTTTGAGGTTAATGATCTCGTCATTCGACTTCCGCGATCGAATTGCGTCGTCTTATCTTCATCTTTTCTACTTATATCTACTTACCACTATATTATATAATTATGTTGAAAGTTATAAGACACGTTTTCAGTGTGTTAGTCTTCTGTTTCACTGTCTGTTGTACTGTCCAGGTATATACTATCCGTTCGTGCTAGTTTCTCTCAATATGACGTACTTGTGTGAAAGTAAGACCGTAAAAAGGTAAAAGGGGAGTGAGAAACATTCGCAATGCCTACATCAAGATTCTAAGCAATGTTCTTCAACCTTAAAAGACAAGATGCCTTTGTGCCGTCCGGTAGTTCTCTTGCTTTGATACAGTCCCATGTCTTTACCGAGTTTTCAAATTACGTAATGCTATAATATATGGCAAGGAGATTGTCCAGAGAAAACATCATAATAAAATTCTATTACAATCCTGAAACGAGTTTGGGCTCAATCAACAAAATGCTCAAGAAAGCGAAGGAGCAAGACCCATGCATCCACAAGGTGGATGTGGAAAACTTTATGCGGAAACATTCCAACGAACAAATCAAAAGATAAGGGGCTTCCAACTCACTCAAAGTCAACAGAGATATGATTTGGTCGCAATAGACATCAGCAAGTTGGGGTTAAAGCGGTGAAAATGTCTTGTCAACGTCTTGTCAACGTCTTATCAACGTCTTGTCCGCTCTCAGACTTCGATAAAAATGATAAAATTGTTTTTCCCGCGGATAGTGAAAAATGTGAAAACAAACATGCCTTCCAATCGAATGAATTCTGAGGACGAAGGCATCACTCAAATCACTTAGTCCTTTTTTTTTTTTTAGCCT
>Ga0126342_10017413_pt1 | contig 12431 bp, 7 predicted proteins | sample Cyp1metagenome_FD_92528 | JGI IMG/M metagenome (GOLD analysis project Ga0126342, IMG submission 92528) | Coral microbial communities from Lord Howe Island, Old Settlement Bay, Australia - Cyphastrea 1 metagenome | ecosystem: Host-associated > Invertebrates > Cnidaria > Coral ... | reverse complement strand
GTTGCGAACGGTTGCGGACGGTTGCGAACGGTTGCGCTCGCGAACGCAACGTCGAGCGAACACACCCTCAACCCCCAGACCCCCAGAGTGAAACGGGAACCCTTGCTACGCATTCGGGAAAAACCATCCGTCACTGTGAAATGGTGTGAGGTTCTTATAAATTCCCCAGATTTAGGGTCGCTACTTGTTGCTAGGAAGATCTGAATGAAACCCAAAGTTTTGATCCACCTCATTGGATGCGTAAGAACCCGGTTGTGACCCCTGTATCCTAATAGGTTGGTACCTGTCTAGCCTATACGACTAGAATATTATATAATGGCAAAGACCCTAAAATTTGCCAGAGGAAGCTTTACCATGCAGAATTCATCACTTGAGTAAGATTTCTGAGTATTTGTCTGATATCCCAAATATGTAGATAGCCCTAGCATGGAATTTACAATGTCTGATTTGTAAAGTCTGTCGAATGACCAAATCAACGTGACAGGACATCCCTAGATCGAGTCAGCCAAGGACATGAGAGAACAAGACGACAAAATAAGAAGCCTGACAAGACACTGGGGAACAAGATGGAACAAGTACCCTCTGGTAAACTAACACTTTGCGAACTGGAACATCACCATCTTTGAGTTCGGTAAATCAACGAACTAAATGGGCCATGTTCAATAGCTATGTAACAGTCATTACCAGAGGGTATCTCTGAAGGTGAACCAAAGTCCCATCTGGTTGGTTGCTGGGGATGGTAAAAATTGTTGCTGTAGCAGCTGTGAAACCATCCATTAACATCCATTCATATCCCCATTTGATGACTAAATCGCACAATATCCACTAATAGTGGTAGTTGCTGTATGTGATTTTAGATTGACAATCCCTCTAATATCCCAAAACACATCATATTCTTGGATATATAACATGTTTGATGGTTTGCTGTTGGTTCTTAAGCTTACTATGGTAATAAACACAATATCAACCCCGTTTTTACTCACTACCACCCTTGCGACTGGACGACCACTTGCACGTCTTTCAGGGACAAGTTGGAATCCTGCACAGCGGATGCCCTCCACATTGCCAATCTTCGAAACCCTGCATATGTTTGAAACTTGTTAATATAATATATATATATATCCCCATCTACTGCCAAACAAAAGTACTAAAGTTGCTAAACTATACTTAAAGTACCCATCCAAGGTTGGCCCAGCCCAAAATGGGCATTTAAGTGGGGAAACTGAAGATGATAAAGCATTGGTTTTTAAGGAGCAGGTCCACAATAATTAAAAGCGTAAAAAGATGTACCAGCAGTTGTCAATGGCCTTAGAACATCTTACATCTGCTCCAAACTGGGGTTTCAATGGAGTACACCACTCAAGATTTCACATAGAACCTGAATCATGGGGTCCCACAAATGATTACCATCAATTACTACCATCAATTACTACTTATTGGTTGTAAAAGGCGGGTTTAAACCAGTTCAGTTCAACCCCCGGAGTTTAACCAATTCAATTCAACCCCTCTTTTTTGATCAATCAACGAATAGGAAATTCGGACACTTTTGGAAAAATCCAAGGCTTGTCCCATTGTTGCTGATTTTACCAGCCCTCTCAGCCCTCTCAGCCGCCTCAGCCCTTCCCAATTCCCCAACTGTTTTCTGCGACATCAACCCCTGGTGGCCCCACCAATAGAAGGCCACGGACAGTGAGCACGTTGATCCTCATCTTGACGTTGCTTTGCACCTACACTTTGGCACTTTGGGAGGGCTTCAATAGTTTAATCCACAGGTGTTCAAGGGTTTTTCCATGGTAAACACCTCACACGATTTATGTGGTAAACAACGGTAAAGCCAATACGAAAAAATCCATAAACCGGTTTATGGGATCATCCCAGCCAATGGGGGCCAGATTTGGCTGGCTGAAGTAAACCAGATTGCCACCAATTTGCCACCATTCTTGCAATGATTTAATTGCCATAGATTGGAGCAAGCCTGAGTAAACTCATTCATTTGAAACCACCAAACCAGAGGAGGGTTGTCACACATTCAGGGAAAAATCCGTACTAGTTCCGTGCTTGTTCAATATTGTTCAACAAGGCCCTTTGAACCCACCCCTTCTTGCTGCACGTCAAAATAATTCAGAATATAAATATAACAAATCCTAAATAAGTGTTTCTTTGAAAATAAAGTGTAAATATATAATTATAATATATGTCATCAATTACCCCAAAATTCAAATTTGATTTTTCAAATAACATTGCCATGTTGGGGTATACCATATTTCGATCTCCATATTTCTGGAAAAATCCTCTGGAAAAATCCAGATGATAAAGTTCACAAGTTTCTCCTATATGCACCATGGATATCCCTCGACCTTCCGAAGGATCTACCGGAGAAGTTCAACCCCTATTACCCTCCAAAATCCAGGAGTGCTCAATATGAACCTTCTCTGGAAACCCTGAGTATTGAATCCATTCTGAGAGTCCATTGAAGGGACTTTGGGTATCCAGGGGAAGGAATTACATGTCCTGAAATCTTGAAAACATCGAAAAAAAATAAATATATCTCACGGTAATATAACATACTATGACATGTTCCATGGCTGTCGTAGTATTCGAAGACCACTTGGATCAGCCTCCAATTCACAAATGGTGAGTACCTAAAAGCCTTGCGACCCCTGGAATCCCGATGACTGGCAAGCGCCATGTCTCAGCATGTCTCGGTCGTTGGGGGAACTAGAAATCTCCGAGCTAAAGGAAAAACGCCGTGTTATGGAAATGGGTTGCAGTTGCACGGACCCGAACTATCAAGAGCTCCGGATCCGGCCATAGACATTTGAAAGACAGTTCCAGATAGAATGTCAGAAGATATGTCAGATAGATTGCCAGAAAAGATGCGAGATAGAATGTCAGGTAGAATGTCAAATGACATGTCAGATAGAATGCCAAATGGAATGCCAGAAAGAATATCAAAAGAATGTCAAACGATATGTCAGATCGACATTCTATGGGATTGCTTCTTTGTTGTCTGGACAGATACGTGTATCTGGACAGTTGTCTAAAATGCCATGGTGGGTATCACTCGAAGTAAAGTACTTTGCACATACAAAATAGACACCAGTGAATTTATTGTACCCTCTGGTAATTTAACATAGCTATTGAAAATGGCTATTTATAGTGGAATTTTCCCATTAAAAATGGTGATTTTCCATAGTTATGTGGCTGTTTACCAGAGGGTATCCATCGTGTCTCCTAAAACATCTGTATCTACATCTAATCAAATCCCTTCAAATCCGTTCAGTCTCCGGCGCCGGGGCACCCATAGGTGCGACCAGGGGAGCAAGCTTGTTTCCTCCTTCTTCACATCAGGTTCCTGGCGCAATGATCATCCAGCAAAACCATGGATGTAGGGGATGAAACCACTAATATCTAGGGGACTTTTTTTGGGGAGTGTTTCATATAAGGGGAATGGGAGTATGAAAATGGGGAGACATATTTCAGAGTATTTTTCCGAACCAATCATGACTAGTCAGCTGGGATGGGGTGTCCTGTTTTCAGATGTTTTCAGACCAAGCCACCTAATTATATAATCAAATATAAATAACCCTGGTTTGGGCCTCACTGAAATATACAAAATGAAGGTTGATGCGAATCATCCTCCTGTTTGTGAAGGTGAGAACAAAATTAAGTTAACATCAAGCGGTTAGAAATGGCTACGTTACATTTTAGACCTGGATTTACGGGCTTCCCAACCATTCCAGAGAGGTGAAAATGACAGGAAAATGCTGCCGACTGATCCAAAAATGATCTGGGCATGATTTTTTGAGGTTCACAATGCACAAATTCAACGTAGAATCCAAGAATTGCAATTTCCAAGAGGAAAAAACATGTTTGGCTCTGCCAGTTGAAAATTTGAGACCGGTCCGTGGTTGAATCCCTGCAAAAATATGCTGGCTATTGAAATATATATTATAATATATATATATATATCTTATATAATATATATATATATATATATACGTATATATATTATTGTGATTTATTGTGTGTTCCAAAAAAAAAATGTAAAAACCCACCATATCTGATGCACATCTCTGATGCTCGATCATACTTTTCCCCATTGAAATTGTATTTTGCCAGGTAAATTTGGGTAAATTTGCAGGACAAATAATCATCGCACCCGGCCTCATCAGACCTGGCGGATGGGCTGTTGTGTGCGGCTACATGCCTGGAATCATCTATTTACAGAACATCATAATTGTGTATTAGTACATTATAGAAATACATAGAAATGCTGCATAACCATTCCTGAAATAATATTGGATAGTTATAATTATAATATCTTATAACTATATACTAAAGTTAATGAACAAAAAACGATTCCAAAAGGGTGATTTGAGGTTCGGGGGGGCAAAACGAAGCCCCGCTAGTGTTGGATGAAGCTGGACCGCCAGCCTAATAGGAGTCTTCTTCACCAAACAATGGTGACACATGGTGCTGGTATGCAAGGTCTTGTACTTGGAGTAGTCGGCCACCAAATGCAACGCCAGATTCAGCTCGAGATAACTCGAGTACAGTACAGCGCGTGCACCAGCCGTTGAAAAAATCCCTGGGCACTCAGAAATCTCTGCCTCGAGGCACCACAGGTTTCCAGTGGAAACGGAAGTTGATGCGGATGTTTGTTTTCATACCACCCCAACACACCCCCAGCGTCAGCGTAGCATCAAGTGAGCAAGCAGGTTGAGGTGAACGTTACTACACCCAACCCCACCCCAGCATCAGCAATACGCAAGAGCAAATTGAAGCAACACGCATCAAGTGAGCAAGTTCAGCTGTAACAAGAGTTGAGCAACTAAAATTACCATCTGGTGATTTAACATAGCCATGGAAAATCACCATTTTTAATAGGTAAACCATCTATTAATGGGCCATTTTCCATGGCTACGTTAAATAACCAGAGGGTAATTGGTGCAGAGATGCCAGACATGAAGAAATGGACCAAAAATGAAATGCCCAATGCACAAGAGCCCGCAGCCGGCTCGGCTTTGAATGTGTGTTCCAGTTTGGTCAATGGCTTCATATGGTTCCTGGTTCCTGTCTAGAAGTACAGAACTGAAGACATTCCATATATCTCTGGCTTATTTTCGGGATGCACTTACCCAAAGTTCATCTTGTTACCATCCAAATTGCTACATATCGGGGCTCCCAAGTTATCACAACCAGAGGCCAATGCTTGCGCTGAGCTGAGACGCCAAGGATGCCATTGATCAGCGCCGAAGTATTGATCACTTATTGTCATGCTATAAATACCAGAGCACCATGCATGATTTATCATTGTTGTCATGGTATTTATAGACACTAATCCCATTTAACACCATATATATATTATAATCATTATAATATATATATATACATATTGCACTGCTGATCAAGCTACACCTCGCATTGCAGACTTGCCCTCCCGCACCTGCTCCTGCTTCCCAGCAACACCTTGAAATCCTTGATCATTTTCTGGTAGCCTAAGCAGTCGACTCCCGCAGTTGACGCTCTTAATCTTAGTCATCTATCAAGGAGTATTCACTGGCCATTGCAGGAACCTAAATTGGAGGTACCTAACCATATAAGGCCTATGTAAAGGAATATTCCCACTTTTAGGATCCTGAAATTCCTATTTAAGTACTTCCATTGCCATGATCAAATGAGGAAATCTAGGCGCTGAATAGATCAGGCTTTTTTTCTACTCTGAAGTGTGCTACGTTCCCTGTGACCTCTCTACTTTCATGTCTTCATGGTTTACAGCCTTAGCTCTGGGTGGTCTACCAAAGTCAACAATTGCTATCGCTTGCATCGGTCGCCTGCTTAAATCTAAATGGTTCTTAGTAAGTCTTAGTAAATTGAAGAAAAACATCTGAATTGCTATGCATTTGAAGGATCATTTTCTTGGTTGCGAATACAGACTCGACAAACTCATCCCTTACATCCTGAAATGATGGCCAATCTTAGATACCCTACTTTCTTTTAAACTACTGTAATTAGTATACAGTCTATGATCCCCACCTGTGGCAAAAGGTGAAAAAAACATCGCTCATCCAAGGTTCCCCCAGACGTGACAAGCGACGACTTTCTTCTTCAACTTTGTCGTCCTCGCTCATGACCTGCGAAGATATGGTGGGTCCCATTTTAGCAGGAAATGATGGAAATGGTTGAAATGGGCGTTTCTTTTTTTGGGGATCCCAGCAAATCAACCAGGGTTCATTATTTTCCGTTGACATATTGAGCAACAGTCTTTAGTGAAGTGAAGAGATGTTTTCAGAGTAGTCGAAAGGGGTGCACCACGGTTTGTTGAAAACAACATATCTAAATCTGGTTGGTGGTTGACCTACCCCTCTGAAAAATATGAAAGTCAGTTGGGATGATAAAATTCCCAATATATGGGAAAATAAAAAATGTTCCAAACCACCAACCAGTAAATTTATACTGCAAAACGAGGTAGAAACACCCAAAGAACGAGGTAGGCATTGCATGCAAAGGCATCTAGCTGTCAAAAACAAGTGCCGTTTGGCAGAACGAGGCCAGGTCCCCCCAAAAAACGGTAAGGGAATGGAGAACGAGGTAGGAACACCCTGAAACATGTTGAGCAACAAGTGGATATACCCTGCGGTAAACATGGCAGGCTGGACATCCCCAGCCTAACATCCTATAACTGGAGGCTTTCAGCCATGTTTCAATGGGAAAATCAGCTCCAAATTACATGATGGATTTTCATGGATTTTCTGTGTCCACATGTGATGAAACCAGAGGGTAAGTGGCAAGCGGTATGCAAAGAGACCTTGGAAGTTGTTGACAGAGAAAAGCGCGCTGCCAGGACCACACGTTCTGTTTGTAAATAGCTCATGACATGTCACAACCCCGAGCAGCTGCTATATATTTGGATATTACGAAAAAAGAAATCGTGGCTCCTAACCTCACGGTGCCTTCCATAGGTTTTTCTGTCCCAGCCGAATCCGCCCTCTGTCCTAGTGTTGTGTTTCGTCAGGAGTTTACCCCCAAAAACCAATGATGTAACTAGTTTCATCGCGCACACAAATAGACTAGGGCCAATGCTTGTGGATATCCATCTACAATCTCCAATCCTAACTCTTCCCAAAACTAAATAGTTCAAAAAATCCAGCCCTCTATACTTTACTCGTGATTACACATGATTTTCAGAATGTGTACCCTCCGGCCCTCCGGTATCATTTCCATGGCTTGCTGGAAAATCGAAAATCGCCCAGCTCCAGTTTCATGAGTTTTGAACTAAACCTCCATCCATTCAGGCTGGTACCCTCCAGTTCTGTTCGCTGGTTTATCCGTTTTATTACCTCCATGAACTAGTTCTAAGATAATCATCCCATAATGTCACACCAATTTTATTGTTGTTGGGATATGGAGGTAATATCTGCGTAGACCGTTATACACCAACCGTCTGTTCGATATGATTTCTAATCCCTTTGATCCCTATTGATAATCCTAGTTCGATTGAATTGGAGCAAGAATGACTCAACGCCCCATGAAATCCCATGAAATCCAATGATGAACTGGATTGATTAATCATGATTAATCTTAATGAACTATATCATCCCATCGTCATCTAGTTCCAATCATCAAATCCCAAAACCAAATCCAGCAGCCTGAGAGACGCTTACATGGCCCTTCAAGAGGCAGGCCTACATCCGGGTGGGAAAAAGGGAGCTTTCCCAAGTCTTTTGGGGCTACCCCTATTTTCGTCACCATGGTCGTGTCATGTTGTTTCAATAGCAAAATGGTACAATGACTTAGATGATTTGGGCTACCCCTATTTTCGGAAACCCTAAATGGATAGAAATGGGGATTGAACAGCGTAAAACAACCAGTTGTTTTGATGGAACATGGAGGATTCAGCGTGGATGAATGAACTTATGAGAACAGTATAGAACAGTAATATGTTTCTGTGTTGGTTAAAGCCCGCGGGGTCCCTTCTGTGATCAAAATAGTTGGTAGTTATGGATCATCATCACCCCAAATGGTGTAATACGTTTTGGTCCGTCCCTATATATTTATGAGGATGGTGAGGTTCTCTGAGCGACTGAGACGATCCCGTTTCCGAAGTGGTGGTTTCAAGCCATCAGACACGTCTCGTGTCTTTTTCGCAATCTCATCCCCTGCTTCAGGACCTCATACCGTGCAGAACTCAACCGTGGCTGGTTGGGAAATCCCTGAACTAAATGGAGTTTTTAATAGGAAAATGATCTACAAAAAATGGATACTGTATTTCCATGGGAAAAATTCCATGAAACAATGGTTGATTACCTTTTAGGTGTATTCCTCATGTGTAAATGGTCAGGAATTTCCTCGACCGATACCGGGAATCAATGGATGTGGATATCCCCTCTGGATCCCGGTAAATGATCTATAAATGTTCATCAATTTTTTGTTTCCAATTTTGGGATACCAATATTGCCCCGCCTTTTGCTTGTCGGGAGTGATCATGGGCTGCCTGATTCGACGTGACTGGTGGTTGAGCCACCCATCCAAAAAATAAATTGGGTGAGCGTCGTTCGAAACGGGGGGAAATAGAAAGTTGTCTGGTTGGTGGTTTCAACCCTTCTGAAAAATATTAGTCACTTGGTATTATTATTCCCAATATATGGAAAAAATATGTTCCAAACCACCAACCAGCAACCAGCCAACGTATCTAACATGAAGATCTGTAAGCAACAATGATGGGGATTTCACCGAAACAACATCGAAATATTTCATGATCCAATATATTGGGTAGTCAAATTCCCTATCAAAAGCGGTTTTGAACCCTGCATCCTGTGGACTTTCGGCTCAACCTCCATCCAGTAATCTCTGACCAAAACTCATGTCCTGTGAAATCTTCAGAGGTGAGTGGTCCAGTCGAAATTTCAGACCTGTTGGGAAATTCTACGTATGAAGTGTCCTATTTAATAGGGGGTCCTGAATTGACCTGTGCCCAGACATGAACTATCCCTTATGTTTCCTGTTGATGGGATTGATATCCAACGTTTCTTTTAAAATTGTTCTTTGTAGTTTTTAAACCCCGACTTGATTTGTAAAACTCAACATTTTGGGGTGGTCAAGCCCGCAATCAGGAGGGCACCCTCTGCTGATACCCATGAAATTTCATCTACAATCCGGTAATCAAACGTGGTAATGGGAAATAGCCTACAATTTAAGGTCCTAACCTGATAACTGTTTTAACAGGAAAATCATCGATTTGATTGTGGATTGTCCATTGCCATGTTTGATCACCGGAGGGCATTTCCAGGTGATTGTTCCATAAAAATCGGGATTGGATTTTTCACGTGGTATCAGCGACAAAAACAAATGATATTCACATATATTCACTTCATACTCACCGACAATCTAATCAGCGGCTAACCAAACGGTGATTCGCTATGATGCGCTCTTCATGAACGGCAATCACGACCAGGCTAAATATATTATATATCGAAACACTTGGAACACATGCCATTGAAGAGCCACAAAACGTTGATCACAAAAAATGTCCTTCTGGTCTTCCCCCAATCCCCCAATCCTAATAAAAATTATATATATATATTTATCCGATAAATAAACATGAATACCATTAAATACCCTAGAAACTGGAAGCCCGGGCTTAGTACTGGATAGCACTTCATTTCGAGGTTCCTTATTGGGGGATATGATAATATCCCGGGCATTATATTTGGTAAGCAATCAAAGTTTACTGTAGAGGTCCATACGCTTGAGCGAGACTACCGGATGCGTAAAAACATAGCGGCGGAAAATCATTACAAGCAAAGATTTGAAGCGACCAATCAGCCGCACCTTACATATTTTTTGTGCTGTTGCACATACACTTCAAACATCGTCAACAAGTGGTTCCAATGCAGGTAAGAGCAAATGACTCACGTCAATTCCGGTCACCTTGAAACCAAGTCAGATAAAAAAAGTTGAAAAACGTGAAGATGAAAATGCAAACAACATGGGCGTGTGAGACAAATCCGAAAATTCTCACTCCATAGCATAGAACATCCTAATTCAATGGCCTTGAAACAACTCTTCAAGTCGTTGTTGCTGGATCCATAGTCAAAATCTCTCGCCCCAAATGGCTGCTCATTGTGGACTCTGGTAGCTATTCCCTTGTTTACAATTCCCAAGTTAGTCATAATCCTCATGTCTGTCGTATCTCCGAAGGTGCTGCATGGTTTACGGTATACCCACCATTGTTTTTAGGGGATGGGCCTCCTGGTCCCGAGTCGCGCCTGAGATTCATTTGGCGCATCAAGAAGAAGTGCCTCGTGAAACGCGTGAAACGCTCGAAACGCTAACCGTGCATCCGAAGGACCGTCAAGTCACAGGTGTATCCTTTAAGGTTTGGGCTGCAACGGGGAGTTTCTGACATGTCTGAGTCTTGAAAAACTGACAATCACTGGATTGTGGGGAAGATGTACAGGAAAACCATGGTCTCAGCATTCAAATGCAGCGATGTCCTTCACGTGTTTGTAGATCAATATAGTTCCTTGAAACCAACATCTGGATGAGAAAAACCGTCCGATCGTTAACCAAATTTCACTCAGCCCACACCAAATCAAAATGGGCGATTGAAACGGAACGCTCCCCACACCAGAATGAGAAGTTTAGTTCGTTGGCCATGAAACCCCCGCAGTGGTTTGACATGCATTGGTTCTGAATGGATAGAATCTACACTCTACCCTTCAATAAACTAGTCCCTTCTTCCTATTACTGAAACCTCCCCAAATAATTAAAAACTACATAAAACTACCCCAGATTCTTCGTTTTGGGAAATTTCAGATTGTTCAATTTGATTTTTGATAAATCCCCATTAGAAAACAATTTACAAAATCAAGGTCCAATTTGAAAGTTCTACCGCCTTAATAATAAAAACTAGTTAACCCCAATTTTCTTCTAAGGGACCGTTTTTTAAAAATCAACAGTTTTAGTTATTTAATTAGGGTTTTTAATTTAATGTTAGGGGAAAACATCGAAATCCAATGTTTGGCATTAATTAGATTTTGAAAAGGAAATTAATCGATTTTGAAATCAAACATTTTTGTTTCTTTAAGGGTTCTGAATGCGTTTATTTTAATATTAGTGGAAAACTTCAAAATCCAATGTTTGGCATTTTTACTTAGATTATGAAAAGAAATGTCATTGATTTTGAAATCGAAAATGTTCGTTTTTGTTCTTTAATGAGGTTTTAAATTCAATGTATTGCAAAGCATCAAAATCCAATGTTTGAGAATAGTTTCAAAAAATTAGATTTAAAAGGGGTGTGATCGATTTTGACATCGGAAATGTTAGTTTTCTTAATTGAGGTTTCAAATTGAATATTCGGGGCCAGTTTCTCCCCCCGTTTTCTTATGATCAAATCCACCATGTGTAGATGATTTCCTAGGGAGACCCATGGATTTCCATAGTATCTTGCATGTTTAGTGGAGGGTACCCCTTGGTAAACTAACATACCTATGGAAAATCACAATTTTTAATAAGTAAATCAACTAGAAATTGTCATTTTCAATAGCTATGTTTGTTTACCAGAGGGTATGGTTTAAAACCACAACCTTTTGATGATGTCTGAATCCTTCTGGGTGATTAAACACGGATCATCCTGGGTACTCGTACAGTAAAGATTACCCATGTGACCATGCTACCCGGTACCGTATGACTTCGGAGAACATGCATGGCAACCAGCTTCTGTGTTTTGGGGTTCCAAATCAAGATATCATTTGATTTTGACCTATACCCACTTGTTTTGGTTATCTTTCCATTCAATGATGGTGAAAGCATGTTCAAAAATCCTATTCTGGTATTGGTCAAATCTATCAATCCCTTAACAACGGATGGTTTAGTGGCAAAAAGGACCAAACTGGTCCATTTCGCATGGTTTAACCCCCTTGGAAGAATGGCTAAACAATGGTCAAGGGCACCTGTTTTGGTTGATGGTTTTAGGGTGTTTTAGGCCATTCAAAAGTATGACAGTCAAGTGGGATTTTCATCCCATTTCGTTGGATGGAAATTCAAACTTGTTAGCCAAACCATGGCCAATCTTTGATGGTCCACAAAAATCACAAAATATAATCTTTGCTGGTAATTATTATGTTCCATGTATGGCAAACACTAAAGGATTACACTACCCAGCGTCATTTTCCGCATTCAAGCACGCCACTTGCAAAGCTTTCCCAGCTCCTTTCCTAGTTGGTGGAACATGCGATGACAACGTAGTATCAACGACGTGGTCGTCAGGACGTTAATACCCCACCCCGCCCCACCCCGCCCCACCCCACCCCACCCCATCCACAGATAGATAGATAGATAGATAGACAGATAGATAGATAGATAGACAGATTAGATGGATAGACAGATTAGATAGATAGACAGATTAGATAGATTAGATAGATTAG
>Ga0126342_10017412_pt1 | contig 12432 bp, 10 predicted proteins | sample Cyp1metagenome_FD_92528 | JGI IMG/M metagenome (GOLD analysis project Ga0126342, IMG submission 92528) | Coral microbial communities from Lord Howe Island, Old Settlement Bay, Australia - Cyphastrea 1 metagenome | ecosystem: Host-associated > Invertebrates > Cnidaria > Coral ... | reverse complement strand
TGTGCACAGCATTCCTTTAGAAAGAGTGCACCATGTCTTCCATATATTTTGGAACAAATATGGTATGTCTTCCATAGAGATAGTACTATTTCAGATAAGGGTAGCATCTCTCTAAGATAAAAATTTTAATGTACACGTTACTTTTTCAAGAGTGCGGCATTCCTTGAACAAAGTACTTGATGATTTCATGAAATATATTAGCTTGAACAATGGTGTTTGGCAATCTCCCTTCGACAAAAGAAACAACATTCAAATGGAAAAATATAACATCATTTTAAGATAACATAATTCACTATATGATATGTTTTTGGAGCATGTTGATTGTTTTTACATGTATACACAGTATTGCTTTCAAAAGTGTGTGGCATTCCTTTGAGAAAGTAGCCTTCAGGACACACAGCAGTCCTTGTGAAAGAAGAGTATGGCATTGTTTAAGTTCTTGTACTAAAGGGAACCTTTTCATATATATATATATATGTATAGCAAACCCTTGGAAAGAGGGTGATGTTTCTGTAAGAAAGTGCAGTATGACTCCATGGAATGGTCATTTGAACAAGAATAATATTCCTTGCAGAAAGTCAAGCATTATTTTGAAAAGGTATTCTTCAATAAGCAGTTGCACTTTAAGAAATCATTGTATTCCTTGAGGACAGTGTGGCATGCCTTTATGCAAGTTTCCTTGAAAAAGATGCAATATTGTTTTCCTTTGGTGACACTCCTTGCTTAGAAAAAAATGGTCCCTGCGAACCCAGTAGACCGAACAGTGCAGCAGGCAGGAAAAGATAGGAACAGAGAAAAAACAAAAAATATTGGAAAAAATATAAAAACAAATATATATATATATATATATATATATATGTATATATATATATATATTTAGGGACTCTTGTCTAGACCCCCCTCCTCCAAAGAGTTTGGATTTTGTTTGTTTAATGCGTGTTTTTTGCTTTTTTGTTGTTTTTTGTGTTTTTGTTTTTTCCAATGTTTTTTTTGGTTTTTGGGGTTTCGTCCTCCTCCAAAGAGTATGGAAACAATTTGTGGGGCCACCCGTCAAAGAGTATGCAAGTAATTTTTAGGGGTCTGTGTCAGATTCTTATGTAAGAAGGCATCTGGGAGTGCAGTAAAACCTCTCAAAATATTATCTTAAATCATGGGAAAACTGCACTCCCAGGAGGTCCCGTTCTGTTCTCAAACCAGTCACTGGTTAGGTAGACTATCTGGGTACGGGTCGAATGAGTAGTAGCAAATGTGTATGTATATACTTATATATATATGTATCATAATATTATTTTATGTCGTTCCCTGCTTCTAGAATTTTGACTCAGGCCTGTCTGTTCTCTGCATTTTCAAATCAAGTGCGCAAACCACATGGATAACTCCAAGTTGTTCAAAAGGTGTTCATCAGTTCATCGGAAAAAATGCACGGTGCGAGACCGAGGTTTTGGTTCTTTGCTTGAGCATGTTTTCCTCCAATAATCCCACGGCTTTTCCAGAAAATACCTTGCAAGACCGTTCCAGAACGCACTTCGCTTTACCGCTTTACATTTATATAAGATCACGATGCTATCAGAAAGCTTGATATTGTCAAATAGAAGTAGACCTATCTTGACGAAGACTTGCGTTTTCCTTCTCTGAATTTCTGCCTATTCAATCTGAGCCTCCACGCCCTTCAAGGCCAAGCCTAGATCTCCATCCAGATTGCCTTAGTGCATCCATAAATTCCGAGATACAAAAGTCCAAAATTAGGAGGTTTTGCAAGTTTGATTGCAGGCGAAACCGCAACATTGTCACACGTCCTTCCAGTCAATGAGGGCAATCAAGTTCTCATGCAGTTTCAAGCTACCCAGACCTGCATGACTGGATCCTTCAAACATGCTACAACTAGAGGAAACAATTTCTTGTCAAGAGAAGAGCAATCGAAGCAATGCTCCACGTCTTCAAGGGCCTGTCGAAATGAGCAACCAAACAAACCTATCAAAAAAAGAATGTCAGTGAGCCAGTCTGTCAACTTTCCTTAGCTTAAAGCAGATTGGCTGATGCACTGTGAGCAGCTTTGTTCCATCCGGAAAGGTTGCTTCCACCTGCTAAGATTGCAGTCACAGTGGCAGCTCCAGTGGGGTGCCCTCTCAAGACTACCTTCAAGCCTGGACGACTAAAACGACTAAAATCCACTTGGAACCCTCATGACATAGACTGCAGCAGTTACAGTATTGGTCTGCTAGCACATCACCAAAAATAAAGCATCCTCGAGAGTGGCTGCAACTGCGAGTCATCTGGAAAATTCTGACCTCTGATAGTTTTCATGCCCAAGCTCTACATGTTGTCCTCAATTGACATGAACACAATGATTTGTATTTGCGTCCACGTGAAAACATGCATTGCAGCAATCTGCAACACTTTACGATGTGAGTGAATGTGCATGTGGGGCAAGTAGCGCAAGAAGGAACGTGATCACAGACCTCAAACCCAAGCCACCAAAAAATAGTATGTGCGACAAGGGCAATAAACTATAAACAGATATAAACAGCATGTGAGTAGAGAACCTACTCAGCCACACTGAATCAAAGAATACATGTTGCTTTGCCAACTGCTTTGCTTTGCTGGTTTCAAACAGGTTTCAATTTATTGAATTTGACTGAATGGGTGTAGGAAATGTGTAGACTCTATGCCTATATCCGTCTATGCCTGGCCCTGCCTGCACATCTGGGATGAGTTTCTCGACACCTGGTAGCACCTGGCAAGAGTTCAACAGGCAAATGAAAAAGAAAATCGAAAAAATAGAAAAAGTGCAATGGATATAGTACGGTTGAAGTACGGTTGTAGGGGAGTTTAGAATTGTTTAGATATGCTTGGACAAGTACAATATGCTTCAATCGACTCACAAGTGTCACACCAGCTTGGAATCGAGTGACCAAAACTTTAAAACACGCCGAACCACCTGCCGGCGGCCCAGCAATTGCTTGCCCAAATCCATCAGTGTTGCAACAGACTCGCCATCTCGAATAAACCTGGAAGAAAGATGCGAAAAGAGAGGGTTTGCGGCAGAAAGGGAACTCGGATTGAAATCATCAGGAATCTGGAATAGACTGGTCCAAAGTATTTCCCAAAACCTTCTCGGGATTTTCTAATTTGATCCCCAGAATGTGTTTCATGAACCTTATCAAGTTTGTTCATCCCTAGTCCAGGTGTGATAGTAGAATTGTACACTAGGTATCCCTTTGAAAGACAAGTAGTTAAGTAGTTGCAGACTTAGTTGCATATATGAAAGGTTTGTTCAATACACGGAAATCAGCCAGCCTGCCGAGGTGTCTTGTCAATATTGTTTGCAACTCTACGTGAAGGTTTTGCTGTGCTTAAGTTGCTCTAGCTATGGATTCCTTTTTGTCTGGCTTGAACCACCCCTGCCTCCCCATCCCTTTCCTCATCTTTCCAGTTTCTGTTTTTTTTCTGCTCTTCCTTTTTTGTTTTGTCTTTCTTCACTCCGCTTCTCTTCTCTTCCTCTCATCAGCCTCCTGTACCCTCCTCTTTCTTACCCTCCTCTCCACCAGGTTCAATGTATTGAAGCGACTTGATGAGAAAGAGAGCTATACATAGCTATACAATATCATAAAATTTAGTCATAGAGATGGACGAGTACAGGTTGCAAGTGGTCCCCCAACGCACCAAATCAAGAAGCCACCAGTGCAAAAGAACTTACTCTGAGAATCGTGCCAACAAGGATGTCCCACTCCCAAAAAGAAGCAAACTGAAGAGAGACAGATGAGAAAAAAAGTCTTGAGTACGTCTTGAGTACGTCTTGAGTACGTCTTGAGTACGTCTTGAGTACGTCTTGAGTACGTCTTGAGTACGTCTTGAGTACGTCTTGAGTACGTTGGCTTGTGCTTCCATAACACCATAACACAAGCATTGAAAAGAAGAACGCATAGTCCACTGAGGTGACCAATACCGGCGAATGTCAAGACACACCAAAGTAGGCTAAGCGGCTAAGCGGCTAAGCGGCTAAGCGGCTAATCAACCATCTTGGTATATCTTGGTATATCTTGGCATGGCGGTAGAACATGACTGTGGAGCAAAAGGACTTCCGCCTGGTACAAAATTCCTTACTCTCTATGAACGCATTAACTGTCATTAAGTTCTGCAAATACGACATTTACAAATATTTACAACATGTATTTCATACCTGCACGGACCATAAATTCATCGAATATGCAAATGTCCTATCCTAGACGCACTCTTCAGGCAGCTTACACCTCTTGAAAAATCGTGTGTTTAATATGCATGCTATTTATATACATATGTATGTATGTATGTATGTATGTATGTATACATATATATATACATGTGTGTGTGTGCGTGTGTTTCGAACACGTATATATAATTGAGATATACTTGTATTGTCAAACCTTTACATAACACAAACTCTGCTTACAATCAAAATCTACACGTCATACCCTATCAATAGGTGATATTCAAGATGTGTATATGCACGGTAGAAACTGCAATACTGAGAACTGTACTTTGCACACTGTAAATGTATATACAATCATATACACATATACACTGTGTTTACTATGCATACGGTCCGGAAAGAAAAGCAAAGGATAAGCAGCCAAGGAGAACAGCAACACACCTAGCGCACAACAGCAAACAAGCAAGAAAGCAAAACAAAGGCAAGTAGAACAACAAAAAACCAATAAACAAAAAGGCAGATAGAGCAAATGGAGAATGGTAAGGGAGCAGAAAAAATGGGAAAGCAAAAACCAGAAATGCAGACAAGCAAAAGCAAACGCAGGCAGTAAAACAGAAAAGCAACCACGCAGGATCACGCAGGATCACGCAGGATTAAAAAAAGTCTAAAAGCCTCCGTTGATGAATACGAATTGTCTTTGCGCTCTGTGGTGTCAAACAAGATCGGGTGACTTCGTTGCTGACAAAACTTGTCAACCTTCCATGTTTTGTTTGAAGGATACCATGGGCAGGGCGATCTCAGGCTCCTACTCCATCATTTGACTGGTCAAGAGTGCGATTGCCTCACGAGTCAAAACCGAAATTCTGCTTCTGCCTCTTTGGGTTTGAACATGTGGGAACCATCCGTTGAAAATCAACGTTCCGCCCGAAAAAAAGACACGTTTATGCTGCTACAGCGGCAACATCGGCTACAGCCTTACAGAAATGACCGCTACGGCAAGTAATGGTGAGCTGAAGAATGGCTGTGGGCACCTCTGGGTGATTCAGGCGCAACCCTCGCGCAAGCCGCCTCTGGGCCAGCTGCCCGGCCTTGAATTCCGTCACGGTCCGTCACTGCCAAATCACCCCCAGGTCAGTTCATTCGATTCACCCGATGAATTTGTAAAGTGAAAATGATTGGATCTGACGGATCTGATTGCAATTGCTCTCATTTGCACTCTGTCTTCTGTCTATCAATTCTTAAGACTGGTGGTCCTGTCTTTTGTCCTTCCAATGGCCCATGTTTGCTTTGTTTCAAGCACATTTTTTTTCAGGCTTGACCACAGGATGAAGACAGTGTGACAATCCACGTGTGCAAAGTACAAGATGGGGTGATGGTACACATTGTATACTTGTATAGTATACAGATGTATACAGAGAAGGAGTGGAAATTTGAACACCAAATTCAAATGATGATCAAACGGATGATGCTCTCGGCTCTCGGTAAAGCGCTCGACTCACACAAAGCAACTCAAACCGCGACGGCGATGACAGACTTGGTGTGTGACAGGTGTAGCTGATACCAAATCCAACTGGGGTAGAGTTAAACAGCTGGGTCGAATGTACAACCTATGCTTGCACAGCCGACAAACCAAGCACCACCAAGCACCTCTTACTTGTGACTTCGAGAGGAACATGGGCAGATTTGTCGGCTGGAATACTGCACTTGGTTTCTGGCTGTATTTAAATAATAAGACAGCTCCCAGTGTGGGAAATGATTACGTCTTTCTTCTTGTTATTCTTTTATGTCCCTTGTAGTCTACATGCTAAGCCCTCCTATTCCTTTTCCCAACTTTCCGCGTGTTTTTTGCTCTGGCTGACTGCTTGAATCACGAGAGTCTTTTTGAATCTTTTTGAACGATCTAGCCCGTCTCGCATCAAAATCGGGACACTGCATCCCTTGTCGCAACACCTCTGGTCTAGTCATGACTGCTGAACGAAAACAATCGAGGCTGCCCGCAGCCCATGCCAAATGTCTGAAGGGGTTTGCAAACATGTTGCAAGTCGATACACTATACAGTATCCCATGCAGTATCCATATATATATACATACACATACATACTCTAAGGATCTCTAAGGCGCTTGCAAAATGTATCCAAATCTATCCGAATTTGTCCAATACAGATTCGCCGAGATCCAAACCTGGGACAGTCGTAGATGGTCAAGCTCTCGGGGTGTTAGCTTCATGCCACGACGTTGAACAGTCGAAGACGTCCAAACCCAGGAGGCCTCTTCATTTGCGGCAAACATGACATGCTAGGATTTACATGGATTTGCGTCATCGCACTGCAACCAAAATCGCAAACAGAACCAACATGATCTGACAATAAATGGGAACAAGACCTCAGCCTGCTCAACAGTTTCAAAGAGTGTAACGGAAAATTGGCGAATTAACACGCTCAGTGAGGAGTGGAATTGTACTGCGAGACAGAGTGACATAGTCAAAACGTGCTGTCATCTTTCGCCAGTCCCCTGCGCCTCGGCCTTCAACAATGTTGTCAGCGGCGAGCACACAACTGGCCTCGTCCTTGAACTCTCAAATCAATAGCGTCTGTGTCTTGTCAGAGTCAGTTCAGTCTTTTAACATCCGTTTATAGATGAGTGCGAAGCAATGCGAAGCAATGTGAAGCAACGCGAAGCCATGTGAAGCAATGCGAATGTTGCAGTCTTCAACACAAAATGCACAACACTTTAATTGTATCCGAGAACTCCCTCAGCGCCCCACTTTTGCAGTGATCGACCGAGACTGTGCAAGGCTTTCATCACTATGACCTAATGTCCAAAGGGGAAGGGATGGATTCTGGCACACATGAGCGCTGCAACACCCAAAAACAAACAGCATCTGAAGAAATTACATTTTGTCATATCTAAGAGTTCTGAAAGTACTATGTACCCGTGAACATAAGTAGGTTGTGACACCGTCGCTGTTGCTCAACGAAATCATGGTGCGAATGAAAGGCTTGGTGTGCAAAATGCCTGCCTTTTTTAGCTTCTTTGGCCACCAGCAGGGTGGCAAGCCCGGAGGCCAGCATTGTGGACCCTCCACTCTCACCCGTAGCCATCATCCACAACAGCCATTGCCACCATGTCCTCTTGCAAAAAAGCACTATCAACTTCCAAGAGTTCGTTGAAAGAGCGTGCTCGTTTCTTCTCAGCCCGGCGCTGCACCTGAAGGATGATGGATGATGGAATTGTCGATGGAATCACTGGAAATGGATGGAATCATGGACTAGCGATGACTAGATGACTAGAAATCACAAGTTTTGAAGCTTTCACAAGCAAAAGCATAATCACATCGTTGCAGTTGCATGTTGCATGGAGGCACAGCAAAAGCAGAAGGACAACCATCAACCATCCAAACTCGTCAAGGGTGCATCAAGTGCAGGTCACCTTGGAATTTAGGGAGTTTCACCATGTTTCACCATGTTTCACCATGTTTCACCCCTCACTGCCACTCTTTAGCGGTTAACTTTAGCTAAAATAATCCCCTGTATCCAACTTTATCCCTGATTTCTCCCTTCTGTCCCTTCTCTACTTCTCTCCCTTTCACTCTCAGAAGGCCTGCTCTTGCAAACATCTGCGCATCTCTATTCCAAACGCTTCTGCTGTCTCCTGTCGGAAAAGAAAGACAACCCATGTTGGCCCGCGTGATTGGTTTTTTCAGTTGGAAGCCTGCTGCCAACCCAGCATTTCATGTGCAGCACAGGAAATGCTGTGTTTTCAAACCTGTGCCCAGAAGGTAACTCGCAAAGTTGCAAAAGAAATCCGTTGTCTCTTTGGGTCCTTTGATACTTGATCCATGACATCTCACATATCTTCGATTGTGAAGGTATTTTCGCCACATCCCGTTTGCTCGTACTGTCAGAGAGACATAGAGAGACATTGACATGTACAATAGCAACTATGAGGCTATGACGGTTATGACGGCTATGATGGCTATGACGGCTATGATTCTGTCGGTCATCCTAAATGGATCCAAATTGTCGGTTCAATCGTTCCGGCTCTGGGCCCACGCTCCTTCCCGAGAAGAACCATCTGCTCAAAAGGCTCCGGCGGCAGGGGGCCCACAGAATGTAGCAAGCATAACATGCCTGGATACGCAAAGTGCTCAGGATGTAAGATGTGTGCTTTGATTGCTGCAGCTCGCAAGAATGATAGCAAATGTCAGTCTATCAAGAAATCTACACTGCAAAGGCCAGTGATAGCAAAAAGGAGTTGAAAGTATTGTGTTACTCAATTCTAAAGCGAAGGTGCGTACCCGCCGCATACACTTGTTGCCACCATGCTCAGATGAAATATGTGATAGGCTGGTAGAATCTGGTAGACAAGGGAACAACGATGCCAAGTGGTCCGGCTGGGATACAAGACTGGTGGACAAAAGCTGGCCAGCACAGGCGCCAAAGTTCACTCTTTAGTTCCACAAGAGTAAGAACCAGTAAGAACCTCTAAAGCTTGAAGCTGTTCTTTAAAAAAATGGGCCAGTGTCAAAAGAAGTGGTAGCAGAGTGTTCCAAGGCTTTGCGAAGGTCTGGACTCCAGATACTTTTAGACTTATCGGAAGAAGCGGTTCGGCATTTTTCTTGGAGACAAAGATTCCAAGTGATGGTTTCAACATGTTTCAACAAAAGGAGTCATGTTTCCAAAAAGGGCAAGACAAGGACTCTCGGAATATCTCGGATCATTCTCCCACCTTCCAGTCTTGCAGCCCTTGGGCGTTGAAGTTGCTGGGCAATGCAGTCCGAAGTTCCCTATTAAAATCACACAAAAAGAGAGTTATCTATGTAGATTATATGTAGATTATATGTAGATTCTGTGCTCTCTGTCTCTGTCTCTCTCGCCTCTGGCTGGACAAAGACCGAGGTGTAGAACGGCACTCCTTTCAGGCATCGCTTGTTCTTCTGCCCGGTCACAATCCAGCAGCAGCGCAGGCTTTGGGGATGCAGCTGCGAGATGGACAGTGGCCCCTGCTATAAGATCTCGCATTTCCACCTGGCCGCGTGGGGCGTGCGGGGCGTGTGGGGAACTGGAAACAAGTAGTGACTAAGTAGTGAATACAGGGCCCAACAGAAGACCGACAAAACCAGCGAAGACTTCAGCACTCCCTTGTGCGGCCAAAGCAATGGCCCAGGAGCAATCTGCGGCCTCAACTATTTCGTCATTTATCTCGTCAAGTTTGTCAAGCGAAAAAGATGAGTTCAGGAGACTATATAATGTACATATGACCTACTGGTACATACATTACATTACATTACATTAGGTTCCGTTCCGTTACGTTACATTACATTACATTACAAACTTATATAATACATTATCATTTCTATAGACCATTCCGAACCAAGTGCCTTTGCATCTGCCAGTGCCAAAGATGCAGCGGCAAGGCTGCTAGTTAGCACTGCGCCATCGTCCTCCAGCACAAGCAGAGTGACATCAAAGGCGGTTTTGCCATACCTCCTTAGTACACAGCGGAGTTGTGTTGTGGCAGAATGCAAAGATATACAAAGATATGCATTCATAGGCATTTCGGTAATCACCGCAACAAAAGGCTGACATATTGCTTCCGCTTGCGTCCCTCCCAAAAATTAGATGGAACACCAAACTCCCATTCGTTTCCTCCCAGACCTACACCATAGATGGCTTGATAAGCCAAATGTTCTCAACAAGTGTCTCCAAAAGGATCACTGATTCAAGTGTACTTTGCAGAATAGAAGTGTAAAGCACTACCCGCTTCTCAGACTCCTTCAAGCAAGTCAGGACTGCGCGTCGTCGTGGTTTCAACAAAAAGACATCAACAGGTTTGTTTCTGGACACGCCTTTCAACATTGCTCTAAAATTCTGAACATGCTCATGCTGATCTATGCTGATCTACGCTGAAGTCTTGAATTGGGCCAACTTTTGTGGCCTCCTTGCTGAAGTCCCGAGCGCAAAAAGGGGCAAAGTGCATCTCAACAAAGAGTTGACCTTCAGAACGTGCTTGCGGCCGATCACGCTCCGCTTGGCGAGGACCGTAGACAGTAGCAATAATCTTGGTCCGGCCCTGCTCCTTCCAGGGTCATGTAGAGCTCCAACAAACATTTGTTTCATACATCTGGATGTGGAAGCACATATAGCCCTTGCATGTCGTGTGCCACAGTTTCTGTCTACATTATTTATGTTTTATCTTATCTATTTAATTATCTATTCATATGTATTATGTATTTTTACACATATACAACTTTGCAGCACAGCTTCAACAAACACGTGCAGAGAAACCACAACCCCAATCCAAGTAGGCTGAGCCAGCTGCGTTCGGTACGGCATTGACGCGCAATTGACATGGTCGTGTCTCTTCGTTGCGGCGGGTTCGGCACGGAGTTTCAGCAGGTGCACTGGGAACATATCGCAATGGCGCCGAAAAGTCTTGACGTTCTCGCTGGGGTTGAGGCTCCCCAAGCAGTGCCATGGCCAAAAGACTGCAAACAAAATTCCACTAGAGTCACTAGAGAGTACGGAGCCAACGAGAGGGTGAGTGCGTCTGTCGAGTCCAATAAGTGCTTCCTGGAGCCCAGGTTCACACATGGGTCTTGTCAAGAGTATCATTGTCCAAGGCATCTTGACCTGTTGCAGAGCGCCTTACCTTCAGAAACTATTGTCTTTAAACTGGTTGTCAACATAATTTCGGGTTCCCGCAATTCTGGGTGAGGAGACTGCAATTCTTAAACTTTATACCTTGCATTCAGCTGAACGGCTGCCACGTTGGGCCTTAAAGTTTGATTCGCCACTGGTGATGGGAGCCTAATAGTCTGCAAGATTTGCACACACGAAGAGTTCTTGTGGGCCCCGGCAATACCAGTGTCCAAATTAAGAACTTGATATCACTTGATAGTTGCTGTTCTTAGTGTTCTGCTCTGTGATTTTGCATCCTGAACGTACAAAATGTATGGAAAATCGCTCTGTGCATGTGAAGCTTGAGCCACTTTGAGCATCGCCCTGCCTTCAATATCATCAAGGCCCCAGAGATTTCAATTCCTAGCGAGAAAAAAAAATCGTTGCGGCTACGACCAACTACCAACTGCATCTTGAAACTACACACAATTTCCGCTAGGTGCCAAGCTGTCAGCGAGCAGCGAAGGCAATTGGTACTCGATCTATGGTTTTGTCACTTGCCACAAATCTGCCACAACTGGACACCCAGGCTGATTGAAATACTCATAAAAAGTCTGACAGGGGTTGAAACCGTGTCTGAAAAATGGTACACGCATCTAAACATGCTTAGTGGCATTAGGCATTCCAAGAATAAGTCGGACGTGCTTGTCTTCCTAACCCTTGAGCCAGTTGTTTGATGTTGGAAAAATGTTCAATATGAAAGTGTAAGATGTATGTGCATCAATGTGTACTCTGTGTATGAGTTATGTGTATCTATAAATATATATATAGAGAGAGAGATGTAATTATGTGTGTGTGCGTGCGAGTGTGTATATGTATTTATATATATATATACATGAAATTTTGATAGATACCATTACAATTGTGTATATATATATATATACCAAATACCTGTACTGTATATATATATATATTATACTGGAGATTATAACGTACATTGTGATATATGTATAAATTTGAGATGTATATACTATACATACATTTATAAGTGCATTTGAAAATGTAATTTAAGATTATCGGCAGAGAGATAGGTAGATGGAAGGATAGAAGGATGGAAGCATGGAAGGATGGAAGGATTGAAGGATGGAAGGATGGAAGGATGGAAGAATGGATAGATGGATGGATGGATGGATCGATAGATAGATAGATAGATAAAATAGATAGATAGATAAAATAGATAGATAGATAGATAGATAGATAGATAAGATAGATAAGATAGATAAGATAGATAGATAAGATAGATAGATAAGATAGATAGATAAGATAGATAGATAAGATAGATAGATAAGATAGATAGATAAGATAGATAGATAGATAGATAGATAGATAAGATAGATAGATAAAATAGATAGATAAAATAGATAGATAAAATAGATAGATAAAATAGATAGATAAAATAGATAGATAAAATAGATAGATAAAATAGATAGATAAAATAGATGGATAAAATAGATAGATAAAATAGATAGATAAAATAGATAGATAAAATAGATAGATAAAATAGATAGATAAAATAGATAGATAAAATAGATAGATAAAATAGATAGATAAAATAGATCGATA
>Ga0126342_10017411_pt1 | contig 12432 bp, 6 predicted proteins | sample Cyp1metagenome_FD_92528 | JGI IMG/M metagenome (GOLD analysis project Ga0126342, IMG submission 92528) | Coral microbial communities from Lord Howe Island, Old Settlement Bay, Australia - Cyphastrea 1 metagenome | ecosystem: Host-associated > Invertebrates > Cnidaria > Coral ... | reverse complement strand
TTGGGGCTCCGGAGGGTCGAAAAGTAGGCTCGCTAAAGCGGCGGGTGCGGAGCCAGCTGGCCAGATGAGAGATGAAAAATTGCACGCCGTTGTGGCGCGAAGCACATTTGCAAGTGAAAAAGCAAAAAAAAACTCAGCTTCGGACCACTTTTGGAAGTTGAGATGTCGAAAAAGTGCACGCGCTTGTGGCGCGAAGCACATGTCGAAGTTAAAATGTACAAAGCACACTAGGTTCGGAACACTTTTGGAAGTTGCGATGTCGAAAAAGTGCACGCCGTTGTGGCGCGAAGCACATTTCGAAGTCAAAATGCGCAAAGCACCACATGTTCGCGCCACTTTTGGAGGTTCAGATGTGCTTTCGCGTGGCAGGCGCAAGGGATTGTGGACCTTGTCAAAAGTGAGCAAAGCGTGAGGGTTTTGTGGCATTTCCAGAAACGATGGCAGGCGTGGGGCATTTGAAGAGGATCTGCAAAGATGCATTTTCCGTGGCAGGTGCAGTACAAGAGACATGTTCATCAGAGCTATTAGGAGGTCCGGCGCTGATTTCCTGAGAGGGGTTGCATTTTGGAGCGTTAGATCTTCAGGTTTGCTAAGGTGATTTTGCGTGACAGGTGCAGCACTTTGTGTGACCTGGCATCACTTTTTCGTGGCAGGCGCAATACTTTCGACAGGTGGACTGGACAAATCGCAAAACGCATTGGTACGAGGCTGTCAGCTCCGCACTCAGCTTTCCATTTTTGAAGGATGCCTCGCAGAATTCATTTGTTTTTGATGTTGTCGTCTCGCAGAGTTGCTTCGTTTTGGATGTTGTCCAGTTCAAAAAATGAAGAAGTCTTGCAGAATTGCTTCGTTTTTGATGCTGTCAACTTCGAAAAATGAGAAGTCTCGCAGACTTGCTTCGTTTTTGATGTTGTCAACATTGAAAATGAGGAAGTCACGCAGAATTGCTGCGTTTTTGATGTTGTCAACTTTGAAAAAATGAAGAAGTCTCGCAGGATAGCTAGGTTTTCAAGCTTGCAGATAGACAGGCAGACAGACCGAGAAAGAGAGAGAGAGAGGTATATATAAATATAAATATATATATATATAGAGAGAGATAGATAGATAGATAGATAGATAGATAGATGGATAGATAGATAGATAGATAGATAGGTAGATAGATAGATAGACAGATAAATAGATAGATAGCTAGATAGATAGACAGATAGAAAGATAGGTAGGTAGACAGACAGACAGAGAGAGTTTTCAAGCTTGCAGATAGATAGATAGACAAATAGATAGATGGATGGATAGATAGATAGATAGATGGACAGGTAGGTAGATAGGTAGATAGGTAGGTAGGTAGGTAGATAGTCAGAGAAAGAGAAAGAAAGAGAGAGAGAGAGAGGAGACCTCAACCACCTGTCGGTCATCAGTGGCTTCGCCCTGTCATCCGTGACTCACAACAACCAGCCTCTCCTATAGGTTTCCAATTTTTGAAACTTCCGCCACCGCCTTGTGCGGTACTACTGGAATATTTTTTATGTATTTGTGTGTGTGCGCAACATGTATAGTATATTCTTTTCCATGAATTTGTCTATCTACCTACCAAACAGGGGTCAAGTGAGTCAATTGGCCATTGTGGATGTGTGGTCTCCGCGGTTGATAACTTTTGTTGGCAACATGGGCTGTCAACCGGCGGTAAAATTTAGAAATAACTATAACGGAATACTAGGCAGTGCTCGGCACGCGCCGGGGCGGAAGTTTCAAAAATTGGGCATGACTACAGGAAATCAATAGCCTATAGGCAAGCCTTTGCGATGCAGAAGCAAAGAAGTGTTGAAGTTGTGAGGTGCATCAACGAATGAGCAAAGGTTGTTGAGATGCCAATGACATGACATGAAAGAATCACTGCACTGAATGAATGAGGCAATGAACCGATGAACCAATGAATCCGTGAATGGTTTCAAGTTCAATGATTTAATGAAAGAAGAAGCAACAAAGCAATGAATCAGCGAATCAATGGTTCAACGACTTCATGAGTCAGTGAAACAACAAGTCTTTGAATCAATGAATCAATGAGCCAATGATTGAACGATCCAGTGAGTCAATGAATCAAAGACTCAATGAACCAGTGGATCAATGAAGCAATGAATCACTGAATCAAGGAATCAACGAGTCAACGCATCAACGATTCGAAGGTTCAATGAATCAATGAATCATCAACCAGTGTACCAATGAAGCAACAAATCATTGGATCGATGTTCAAGGAATCAATGAACCAGTGAATCAACAAATCAATGAACCAATGGTTCAGCGATTCAATGAATCAATGACTCGATGAGTCAATGAGTCGAGTCAATGAATCACTGGTTCAAAATTAAGTGAGTCAATAGTCAGTTCACATACATGAATGAATGAATGAATGAAGGAAAGAAGGAAGGAAGGAAGGAATGAATGAAGAAAGGAAGGAAGGAATTAATGAATGCATGCATGAATGAATGAATGCATGAATGAATGAATGAAAGAATGAATGAATGCATGAATGAATGCATGAATGAATGCATGAATGAATCCACTAATGAATGAATCCACTAATGAATGAATGAATGAATGAATGAATGAATGGATGGATGGATGGATGAATGAATGAATGAATGAATGACCGAATGAATGACCGAATGAATGAATGACCGAATGAATGACCGAATGAATGAATGAATGAATGAATGAATGAATGAATGAATGCATGAATGCATGAATGCATGAATGCATGAATGCATGAATGCATGAATGAATGAATGAATGCATGAATGAATGAATGAATGACTGATTGAATGAATGACTGAATGAATGAATGAAGGAACGAACGAACGAACGAATGAATGAATGAATGAATGACTGAACGAACGACTGGGTTGGATTGGAGTGGAATGGAATGGAAAGGATTGGAATGGAATGGAATGGAATGGAAAAAATGAAACGGAACGGAACGAAACGACATGAAATGAGTGAATGAATCAATGAACTATTGAATCAAGTAACCAAGGAACGACTGAATCAATGAATCAATCCAATTTGCCGACCTCATCTTCCAAAGATGCTCCGAACCTGACAATTTTTACGGTTATTATGTGAAATCGAGCTCTTGCTAAAGTCTCGCGCACATTGCACATTTGCCGACGTCATCTTCCAAAAGTGCTCCAACGCTAACAGTTTTTAACATTTTCAAATGCAAATCGAGCTCTCGCTACAGTCTCGCGCACATTTTGCCGATGTCTTTTTCCAAAAGTGTTCCGACGCTGACAGCTTTTAACATTGTCAAGTGCAAATCGAGCTCCCTCTACAGTCCTGTGCGCTTTTTGCCGACAACTTTTGCAGATCGAGGCCCGACACCGCGGACCCTACTTCGGCGACCACGGAAGCCACTTTACCCGAAAAAACACAGGGCTTCGCGCCCGAGAGTCTTTTCAAGCCTGAATTCACGCGTTCCCAAACTGTTACTCTTCCCACACTACTTGATGATGATGTGGTTGACATGATGATGTGGTTGACACGATGGTGAAAATGCTAGCCATGGCAATCGTCCGTAACCCGGATTTTTTTCTAACTAACTAAACTCCGTTTGATTGTACGCATATAGAGTTATGGAACCTGTAGCAATGTGTAGATTGGTTGTTTGAAAATGGTGCACCTTCTTTTGCCATTGAAGAATGGGGGAAGTGACGACATGTTCCATGCCTTGAGGATTAAAAGATGGTATCAGAAAGTAGCTGTTTTTAAGCTGCTTAGGGGTCAAAAGGTGGTAAGCGCATCAAGTTCCCAAACTCAACGGCATTTGTGTTTTTCCGATAAACCTGGGAGATTCAGGGCAGCAGCGAGAATCTCAAAGCCACGTGTTTTTTGGTCTATCCATGAAGAGCTGGTTTTGAACGGGCTGTCACGGGCTGCCACAGCCATTTTCCGATAAGCCAACATTTTTAATAAAAACATATGTGTTCGTCACGGGGTGTCGCGGATTCATCACGGTCTGTCACGCACAACCCAAAAGTAGATCCTGCCAAGTTTCGACGTATTGTGTCTTTTGACCACTACTGTTGCCTAGACATCCACGAAAATCCGACAAAATCGGATACTGTAAAAATCCAATAAGTATATGTTCTTGGGCATTGTCAGAAAAGTACCCTTGTGGGACCTACTTTGCCGATACTGCCCTAAGCCTATTTGTCTACTTCGATCCTCAGGGATGGGATGGAAGAGGTTTCCAACTTGAGATAATCACACACGCAGCCAGAAAGGGCCTCTTGACACCTTTCCCTGAACACAATAATGATGATCGCTGGGCTACCCACAATCTTTGGCGCCCACCTCCTGGGTCCTCTGGTACGAATATGAGCAATGTCGCATTTCTGTGATGTTCCGTGATAAATTTCTATATGTCTCCAACTCTATGCAGATGCTGCTACTGTGTGATCACCTTTTGAATGATGCTCAATAGTCACACAAGACGTCACTGCACCTCTTTTCTAGCCGTATCCAATCCGTCCTTCTGGCACTGGAATGCTGCTGCCAGAACCGCAAGCAGCACCCAGGCCATCATTTCGGAACCTGAGTGTATCTCGTCTTTCCACGAGGCTGTGGAAGGTTGCATTGTCCATTATCGTTCTGTCCGCAAGCTACCGCCCTACCATCACTTCGCAAAAGTAGAGTATGATGAGTGCCAGTTGAGACCTGCACATACGAAATTCCTTCATCCAGTGGTGGAATGTCGCATTGACAACCATCATTGCAACTGCAAGCCACAACAGCACCATCGCTGCGCAGAAACGCAGTGTGATACCCACCTGCTGAAAAACCTGGGTGTAGTGCAATCCGACATCCAACGGTGGAATGTGGCATTGTCCACCGCCATTCCCAACCTGCCGAAACTTGAGTGTATGACGTGCCTTCTTCCAAATGTGGTGGGTCGCATTGACCGTTTTCATTCAGTCCGTAGGCTATCGCAGAGCCATCACTTTAGAGAAGCACAGTATGCATAAGCACCTGCAGAAATGTGAAGATATGTTGTGTCTTCGTCCAAGTCGGGAACAGTGCATTGTCCAAAGTCATTGCTTCCAAAGCACCCACATGCCCAGTGCTCTGGAGAAAGACCGTATGATATTGTCCTCTGCAAAGCCATTGTGGCCCACACAGGGCTGACTTCACGTCTTGAGCCAGTTGGGTTGGATTGCGATTGTGAATTGTGAGCAAGACTGATCCCCACCAACCATAAATCATGTATAACCGTGTAACCCGACATATGCATCCAGCGGGAATTGGCTGGTCATTGTGCATTTGTGGTTTCCGTGGTTGAGAACTTTTGTTGGCAACATGGGGGGTTAACCGACCATGAAGTAAATGTGGGCTAATGGAATTTGATCTATGATACATAGACAGATGGAATTACAGAGCCAGCAACATGGTGTAGATTGGTTTGTTAAAAAATGCTGGATACCCCTTTTTGTTGTCCATTGAAACATGGGAAAAGCGACGGCGCTTTCCATCTCACATTCAGCCACCTGGCCTTGTGAGAAGGGCTTCGTTCTGCCTGCAAAGATGGGGCTGTTGCGAGCAGGGCTACGCTACAAACCAGCGTCACACAAGTCATCAAAGCATATGAAAACCAGAAATCAAATTCAAAATATACAACCATGATCCCTGGACTACACGGCATCACTGCAAACCACTGCTTTGCCAGTTGATGTCGCTTCGGTCCATTGGTTAGGAGCACTAGATGTACGGCACAACGTAGTCAATCCAGGAAACTGGCAAAAAGTGACATCTACTGAATCCATTCCGGGGCCGGGCTCTCACCCAAAGAGTGTCTTTTTTCCCGAATGCGTAGCAGTAGCAAGGGTTCCCGTTAGACTCCACACTCTACACTCTACACTCCACACTCCACACTCTACACTTTACACTCTACACTTTACACTATACACTCCACACTTTACACTATATTTTACACTCCTCACTCCACACTTTACACTCCACACTCCACACTTTACACTCCACACTCTAGGCTTTACACTCCACACTTTACACTCCACACTTTGCACTGTACACTCCACACTCCACACCTTGCACTCCTCACTCCACACTCTGCTCTTTACACTCCACACTTTACACTCCACACTTTGCACTGTACACTCCACACTCCACACCTTGCACTCCTCACTCCACACTCTGCTCTTTACACTCCACACTTTACACTCCACACTTTGCATTGCACACTTTACACTCCACACTCCGCACTCTACACTCCACACTCTACACTCCACACTCTACACTTCACCCACTGCTCACTCCACACTTTACACTCCACACTTTACACCCCACACTCCACACTTTCCATTCCACACTTTACACTTTACACTTTACACTTTACACTTTACACTCCACACGCTACACTCCACACTCTACACTCCACACTCTCCACTCCACACTCCACACTCTACACTTTACACTCTACACTTTACACTCTACACTCCACACTCTGCACTTTACACTCCACATTCTACACTCTACACTCCACACTTTACAATTTACACTTTACACTCCACCCTCCACACTCCACACTCTACATTTTACACACTCTACACTTTACTCTCCACACTTCACACTTTATTTACATTCAACACTTTATACTCCACACTCTGCACTCCACACTTTACCCACTGCACACTCCACCCATTACAATCCACACAGTTACTTTACACCCCACACTCCACACTCCATACTGCATTTCACCACGCTCAATACTTTACACACTCCACGCTCCCCACTCCACACTCCACACTCTACACTTTACACTCCACACTCCACACTTTACACTTCACACTCTTTACTTTACACTCCGCACTCCACACTCCACACTCTACACTTTCCACTCCACACTCCACATTTTACACTTTACACTCCACACTCCACACTTTACACTCTACACTCCACACTTTACACTTTACACTCCCCACTTTACATTCCACACTCTACAGACTCCACACTTTACACTCCACACTCTGCACTTTACACTCCACACTTTACACTCTACGTTCCACACTTTACACTTTACACTTGACACTCCACATTTTACACTCCTTAGTTTAGACTCCAAACTCTACACTCCACACTTAGCACGCCACCTTCTTCCATATTCCACAGTCTACGGTGCGCTGGTATGGTAGCAGGGGAAAATGCACAAGACTGTTCAATTAAACGGTTTCAGACAAGTGTTCTGCGTGACTGCATATCCATGTGTTTTGGCATCTGTACCATTAACATACGTGTGAGCATGCGGGTTGGTGCGCTGCATCTTGTTTGGGAAAAGAACGCGCTGAGAAAACAATTGCAAACCCTTTAGATGCAGACATAGACACAAAAAAATGATATTGAACAGCAGGATTCACGAGAGGTCACCGAATATGTGGGCCTTTTAGAAACTAAATCTGAATTGGTACTCGCATGAATTCTGACGTGTCCGATGTTACTCGTTCCAAGTGCAGCAACAGCATGCCGTTGGAAGGCTATATCTTCGATCCATCTAATATATACACTGTACATGTGGTATATATATATAAATACAATGTACACATGGACAAATATGTCGAAAATCTAATAACAAACCATTCCTCCCAATTCTCAACCATGACTCGGAGTCATTCTATATCATCCCACTACTAAGGGTGTACCCAATTTTAAAAACTCTAATCATGGCCTGCTGCAGCAACAGGCAAAGATGGAGTAGACCTCAGCGGAAACGGATCTGACACGGGGGATTTAACCAACCAAAACGGGATATGGGATATAATGGGGTACAATGGAAATACTGTGGGATTTAAGCAACCTCGGTATTGAATGTCGCCTGAAATAAACAAGATCAAACAAGTCCGTTAGATTGACTAGAACATGCAAGGAAATCCGGTATCAAAGGATCTAAGACCATTCCTATTGTTGAAGCGTCTATGAGAGTGACGGAGGATGACCATGAGTCATGGAGCCAGCGTTAATCTGTTGGGTTGATGGTTTTCAGTCACTCAAAAACACCAACTGCAGGAAGTCATCCTGGTAAAATCGCCCACGCTGCGCCCCTTCATTGTTAAACCACTTGATGCGTTCTGGGGCAGCCACAAAAGAAGAAATCGGCGCCCCACTGCGTGTCGCAATGAAACCTTTCTCCTGCCTGTTGAGACAACGACTACACTTAGCAACCACGATTTCCCCGGGATCTGACCTACAAATGGTGGATTTTCCATATCTATGTTAGCTTTCTGGAAGGTGAATTGCTTATCCGCATGCTTGATGGTGTTTCATCCACATTTCAACTGGGCTTTTCATCATTCGGGGGGTACCAGTTTGGTAGAAAATTATCGTTATTTGGGAGTAACCCCCCTGCAGTAATGAATCAAACCATGGTCTATGGATCTGGGGATAGCATTATAAAAGATTAACTCCCCAAAACGAAAGAAAAGCCATATCCGACTAAAATAATGGTAACATCCTTTTTTTTCCTTTTTGGTGGTTACCATTTTCTGTTGTGTCAGTCTGGACTTGGATCAAACACATATCTTACTTCATAGCGACAGGAGTGACAGAGGTCGACACAGGACTTGCGATTGCCAGCCTATCTGACAAACATGTGAGTTTGACTGAAACTTGGGTCCAAGTTTGATGGTTAATCATCATTTTCCGTGGTAACATTGCCATGACATGGTTTGTGAATCCTCCTTTTTCAACATTTTTTAGCCGCAGCCATGTGCAGAGAGATACAGGTGTACATTCCAAACAGCCCCTCCCTTCCTTCTGCATGGTTCCACCCAGGTGCCTCGCTTTCTCTGTCTCTGTGCGGTTGAGGCCACAACGCTCGCTCTGCCTGACAGAAGTCAACAACCTGCCAGAAGAAGCACCATAGCCTAGGGGTTTCCCATAATTTATACCCGGAAAAAATAGAAAATTGTCAGAACAAAAAGATTAACCATTACATCACAACCACTTCAAATTTTGGTGGATCTGCCAGCTGTTTTTCAGCAACTCCATCGTTTTCCAAAACGCCTTCCAGCCTCCGCATGCTTCGGCCCTGGACGCTGTCTCCAACCAATTCCGTGCGTTCTCCTTTCGTTCTTCGATGTCCAGAGTCTGTCTGGATATGTTCCCGATCCAAGTCGACAAACAGGGCAGTATCGGCAATGTAGGTGCCACACGGGTACTTTTCTATGCCCAAAAGCAAATAACTATCGGATGCGTATCGGAATTTTCTCGCAGCTTCTCTGAATTTCCTGGATGTCTAGGCAACCCTAGTGGTCAAAAGACCCAATATGTCAAAACTTGTCAGGATGTACTTTTGGGTTGTGCATGAAAGGCCGTGACAAACTCGTGACACCCCGTGACGAATTTTTCTTACTAAAAATCTTGACTTCTCGGAAAATGGCAGTGACAACCCATGACAGCCCGTCACAGCGCCTTCAAAACCAAACCTTCTGGATAGATTTAAAAAAAAACGAACTTTGGGATTCTTGGTGTTGCCCTGAGCCTGTCACCCAAATTTATTGGGAAAAACATGTTCCGTCAAGTAAGGGAATTTGATGCACTTACCGTCTTTTAGCTCCTAAGTAGTGAAAAAGATGCTTCTTTTACTGAAATGATAGCACCATATTTTGATCCTCAGGGATTTGTGCAACAAAGTTGTTTCCCTTTGATTTTGCCTTTAGTTTCTGAAAACGATTACAGAAAAAAAATCATCACTATTGTTGGTAGTGGGATTTTGTCTTATATATTCTTTTGGGTGAAAAAAAACGACTTCACAATCCCAGAACGGGGTGGATGTACAATTTGAGTCAAACCACATGCCGAATGTATGTAATACCTCATATATATATAACCTAGATGCCTGTTTCTTTTGAACACTCCCATTTTCTTTCTTGTTGCTAATGTGACTGGGGATAATTCATCCAAGAGTTATAACTCATGGATTGTGATCGCATCCCAAAAGAATCATCAAACAAGTTCTAGGTGTCCGCACTCCTTCGGCCAGCAAACTGCAGACAGGTGGGGGCTTGAAACAAGACCAATCACGGGGGAAAAAAGGGATTTATTGGGAAAAATATGGAATATAACAGGGATATAGTAGAATATAATAGGGATATACTCGGGTTTCCCATCCCACAACTAACGTGACGACCCTGCCAGAAGTCGGACGAAGACTTCTAACAATGGCTGATTCAGTGGGTCAAGCTGTTAGTTCGGGTGAACAATCACAACATTTGGAATGTAAGCGTGCAAAGATTGGAGATGCATCAGCAAATGTGGTTTTCAACTAAAAAAGATGGGGATTCAAAAAGTAAAACATCAAACACTGGGTCAGCGAGTTTCAACAACAAATGAGGATTTGACTACAAAAATGGAAACTTAACTTACCTGGATTTCATCCAAAAAACCGGCGCTCGACTTCATCAAAGAATCGAATCTATCCGTCTATCTTCCTATCGATCTACCTTTCGATCCACCTATCGGTCTATCTATCGATCTATCTATCGATCTACCTATCGTTCTATCTATCGATCTATCTATTGATCTATCTATCCCTCTGACTATCGATCTATCTATCGATCTATTGATTGATCGATGTATCGATCTACCTACCTATCTATCGATCTATTGCTCTTTCGATCTATCCATCTAGCGCTCTATCGACCTACCTACTTACCTACCTACTTACCTACCTACCTACCTACTTACCTATCTATCTATCCAGATATCTATCTATAATTCCAGATATCGATCTATCTATCCAGGCATCTATCTACTAATCTATCTATCTATCTATCTACCTATCTATCTATCTATCTATCCAGATATCTATCTATCTATCTATCTATCCAGATATCTATCTATCTATCTACCTATCTATCTATCTATCTATCCAGATATCTATCTATCTATCTATCGATCTATCTATCTATCTGTCTATCTCTATCTATCTATCTCTCTCTATCTCTCTAGCTATCCATCGATCGCTCTATCGATCGCTCTATCGATCGCTCTATCGATCTATTGATATACCTACCCACCCACCTACCTACCTGACAACCTACCTATCTATCTATCTATCGATCGCCTACCTATCTATCTATCTATTTTTCGATCTATCGACCTATGGGTCTACCTACCGACCTACCGACCTACCTACCTATATATCTATCGATCTATCGATCTACCTACCTACTCTATGGATCTATGGATCTATACATTGATCTACCTACCTACCTACCTGCCTGCCTGCCTATCTACTATCTATCTATCTATCTATCTGTCTGTCTATCTGTCTATCTATCTATCTGTCTGTCTGTCTGTCTATCTATCTGTCTGTCTGTCTGTCTATCTATCTATCTATCTAAATATCGATCTATCGATCTATCGACCTGTAGATCTTTCGATCTACCAATCTATCGATCTATCTATCGATCTGTGGATCTATAAGGTCGTCTTGGAGTTGGTGCGGTCAATTACACTATAATGTGTAAATAATTTGCCCATGCTAGATAGTCAAATCCTGCTATCCCCCACAAATGAAATGCACAGTTTCCTGGGTACACCCCTGCGATGTGACGAGCCACTCATAGGAGAAACGGATCCGCATTGATGTTGTGGGCCTGCAGCAACCGGCCGTTGGCCGGTGTACCATAGACTTGCAGCGGTCTAAAAGAAGACAGGGCTAGGAAATCGCAGGCATCACTACATGGGAACATCATCAAACTAAGTGGTTCCAATGGTTTGATTCCCAGAAGGCAACAAGTCTTCGAACTGAGAGATATCTTGATATTTCCAAGGTGTAAACTTAATATTAATACACTGGATGCTTTCTTAATGTCATGCAGGTGCAACTATTTAGTGTATCATCAATTGCTTGTAATGGCCAGTGCATCCCGGAACCCATGCAAAGAACTATATAAAGTCCCTATTGGCCAATGAACGTCCATGCCCTGTGGTGGGTTAGTAGGTATGGCTGAAAACTGCGTAGCTAGCCCAAAGATCAGACTGTTTGAGCAATAGTGGGGGGAACTCAACAACATGTGGTGTATGCTCACTAGTCATTGGTCAAGCACACAACAAATAACCAGAACTAGGCCTTTGCGGCGCATCAATTTGGAGATCTCAACTCCACAAAAACACAGAAATTGTACTGCTTCTACTATATATACGATATATACACAATAAATGTATATATATATACACCAGTAGTACCGCACAAGGCGGTGGCGGAAGTTTCAAAAATAGGAAACCTATAGGAGACGTTGCTTCTTGTGAATCAGGGATGGCAGAGCGAAGCCACTGATGGACTGAAAGGTGCTTGATCTCTCTCACTCTTTCTATCTCTTTCTCTGACTATCTACCTACCTACCTATCTATTTTCTATGTATCTAT
>Ga0126342_10017410_pt1 | contig 12432 bp, 10 predicted proteins | sample Cyp1metagenome_FD_92528 | JGI IMG/M metagenome (GOLD analysis project Ga0126342, IMG submission 92528) | Coral microbial communities from Lord Howe Island, Old Settlement Bay, Australia - Cyphastrea 1 metagenome | ecosystem: Host-associated > Invertebrates > Cnidaria > Coral ... | reverse complement strand
GGCGACCGAAGGCGACCGAGGCGGCTAAGGTGGAGGCGTAGCCAGGATTCATGGTGATGAACACGTTGAACCTTCGAAACTTCAGAACCGGACGAATTCGGACTCCACAATTTTTTGACGTTAGATCAAAACATCCCACTCCAATGATTGCAGGTCAAAAAGCTTGGAAACAATTGGAGACACCGAACCAAATCAGACGGGAAGCGTTGGCTTCATGGTGATCAAAGTCGAGTCAAACCTCAGTGGAAAGTAACTCTGCGCAAACATGCTCTGACCTTTCCCACAACAGATTGACTCATTGGCTCATCAAAGAAGCAAAGATCGTGTGAATGTCCTGTGACATGTGTGCAATGCATATATATATATATATATCTGTATATGTATCAAATAATTGTCATATTATATTTATCAAATATCTAAAGTGTTTTTCAGTGTATGATAGTGTATGTATATTATATATCATTACAGTATATCAGCGACCCTGTGGCTCTCAGTTGGCTCTCAGTTTCGAGCTCCAACTCACAGGTATCGTTGTAGGACTCTAAAGACTGTTTGGCAGTGAAGAGCTGCAGCCTCAGCTTCTCCCGCTACAAGGGCTCCAAGGGCTCCAAGGGCTCCAATCTCATGCTACTCATCATGTCATTATATGATGTTAATTGATGATATATGTCATTATGCTGCTAGATGATACTACATGCGAATGCTATCAGAATATGTCAATCTACGTAGAATCTACATCAATATATATATATATATATCGTTCAAACTTTGGGAGCTCGAACTCTGACATTTCGCTAACGAAGCTCTCAGATATTTGCAATTGCTGCGCAATCACACTCAGCACTTCGATGTAGATGCGATTGAACCTAGATCGGCTTCAACCACGGAAGCCAAGTTTGTTTTTGCACACATGTGCCACAATTCACTGCTTACTTGTGCACTGCACATGCAAACACGGTTGGACGCTTGCAACAGGGACAATTATGGACAATGCACAGGATCACCATTCGGTTCAGCAGCTTCAGCAGTGTTCTGAGTGACATGCTCGTCAAAGCAACACCAAGCACCACTTGATGCCAAGCCTGTATGGGCATGAGACATGGGGGGGATAAGGGGCCACACGATTCAAAGCCAAAGCATGTTGGGCCAACTTGTTCATGACTAGCTGGTCACAAAAGACTTGTGAAACCACCAAGCACAAGAAGGACACATCCACATTACATGCCCAAACGGAACAGTTTGTAATTCGTTAAGATTGAGATGACATGAGATGACCTGCAATTTACATGGCATGATCTCTGAGTTTTGGTCCCTTGAAGAATTTGCCGACCATCAAGTAGTCCTGCCACAATCTTTCTTCGTGCCGACCCCCACAGCCACAACACTGCACTACGCTGGGAGCTTTGTCAAATCACGGTCCATCTCGGGTGAGCAGTTGAAGACAACGCACCTCAGAATGCGGAGGAATCCCCAACAAGAGGCACCATCAAGCATCTTAGATTCTTAAAATCTAGGTGTGTTGCACATCAGTCCATGTTTGTAGCAACAGGCTTGAGAGGTGCATGTCTATTTCTATTGTCCAGATTTTCCTGAACAATCTGAACAGTGAAGAGCCTCTCAAGAGAACTTGGCTAACACACTGCTTGGCAAGAGCTTTTGCCAAGTCTTTGGTCGTTTCAGTCTTGCCCGTGCCTGCGTGATGTGTCCAACTCAAGCTGGCAACTGAGTAAGTTGATGAGATCTACGGAACGCAACTCAGACCGCCCAAATCGAATCACAAAGCAGTTTGTTATAGTTTGTTCATGCTTGTAGATATGTGTAGATTATCTACTTGCTGACCTTGGTTCCACTCTTTCCATCAGTCGGATGTTTGTGGAACAACATTGCTGCACATTGCTGCAGCATACTCTCCCTGTTGGTCAATAGACCTATTATAAAAAAAAAAACCTGATTCAACATGTCTGAAATGTGTCGAATTCAGGCAAACAGGTTATGACTGAATGCCCGCCTGCTGGTCCTGCAGGAGCACCTCCAAGATTCAAACTTTGTGCTCCCATCAAAGTCATGTAGCACCTCAAAGGCTGTGAGGCTGTTTCCATCTGTTTCCCCTCTTAGATTTCTCTATGTCTCTCTATGTCTCTCTTGTTGCTTGAGCTCTTGAGGATTTTGTTTTTGATCTGGCGATGTGAGGCAGGCACATGTCTGTCAGAGGTGTGATGACCAGCCGAAAGGAATTCCCAAGATACTCGTAGCCTGGCCCACGGGCACTTTGAGTGGACAAACTGCTATGACTATGGCAAACTGAGCTATCCACATGTCATGACATGTCATGACATGTCATGATTCACATGTCACAAATGGTCACGTTGCAGTGACACCCAGTGACACCTCTGTCGGGATAAGGCCCCCACCATAAGGGAATGGAGTTTGGACCATACGGATCCAGAGGTTTTCGGTGGCTCTGTCATCGACCTGCACCAAGCCCGTTACGGAAGAATACGGCAAGATACGACAAGTCCAATTGAAGAATTGCAGTGATACTACCCTCTGGTAATTTAACATAGCTATTGAAAATGGCCCATAGAAATAGTTGATTTACCTATTAAAGATGGTGATTTTCCATAGCTTTTTGTATGTTTACCAGAGGGTAAGTGATACAAACACAACAAATTCACTAAATTCGCAACGAACGATTGAAAGATCAGTGGCATCGGCACCTCCCAGTAGTACCGCAGTTGAGAGATCCATTCGAAGGAGAAGACGTCAGTCTGCGGAGCTGAAACGAAAAGTGGCTCCGGGCATACTGCGGCATACTGTAGATATCTGGTAAACTAACATAGCTATGGAAAATCACCATTTTTAATGGGAAAACTCACTATAAATGGCAATTTTCAATAGCTATGTTAAATTACCAGAGGGTAGATATCTGTAGATGAGATGTCCAGTCTGTCCAGTATCTCTGCAATCTGAGCATCTTGCGATATTGTCCTTGGCCATCTTCTCGACTGTGTCCTGCAACCGCAACAATGCTTAGCACTTGGCGGCCACAGCAAAGATCAGCAAAACACAGTAACCATCAGTTGACTGTAACCTACCGGACCCACAAACATCCACAAAGCTATCTGCCAAGATATCTGCCAAAATGCCTTGGCGTGCACGTCAATGACAATTAGAGCTCCGATGCTCATTCGCCTTGGGAGAAGCACAGCATGGCAGCATGGCACTGCCGTCAAAAGAGAGACGATATGGGTATGGGTCAATACCAATAGATACATTTTTAGTGGGATGAACATCCATTTACCAGCTATTTTGGGGTTCACCAGGGGTACAAGGTTTTGACACACTGCCATATGACAACATTCGAACGGACAGAAATTTCTGTGTTTCGAACTGCAACTTGGAGATGTCTCCACGGACGAGTCGGACAAGTCCCATGAGCCTCGCTGCATCTTCGCTTCAGACGAATGCCATATATATATATAATATAATATATATAATATATATATAATATAATATATATATATAATATATATAATATATATATATTATATATATATATATATATTAGTATATATATTATAATATACACAGTATATATATATATATATCATTATAATTCACTATACATCACTCTGATTGCATGGCACTATGCAAGACATTGTGAGGCTGCATTGGCAAGCATGGTAAGAAGGCGGCTGATCAGATAGCTTCTCAAAGTAGGCAGAAAGGGCCTTGGGTTTCTGGCCAGATAGATTTAAGATGATTTAAGATTTGGATATGGATCAATACCTATTAATACCATTTTTAGGGGGATGAACATCCATTTACCAGCTATTTTGATGTTCACCAGGGGTACAAGGTTTTGACACACTGCCCAATCTAATTCAGTCTTCTCAGGACATCAAAGGACAGGCAACTGGTGATGTCCAAGACACGGCAGAGTCGATCGCCTCTTCGACCTCTACTGTCCAATGTACCTCACAGTCGATCAGCAACATGAAGGGCGACCCGACATATACACAAGATTACACAAGATTACACAAGTACAAATTGAAAAGCAAAACTACATAAAACTACATAAAACTAGACATTTTTTATTTTCAAAAGATCAATTTCCTTCAAAGCTACATGATGACTATTGATATTGATGACTCATGGTGGCATCCCCAATGGCCTGACTGGAGTTGAGGCATACCTGACCTGGCTGTTTCAGGACCTTAGCGGCCACAGGCGGCCGGTCACAGAGCAACCCGAGGTTTCTCAACTCAGCTCAACTCTCAGATTCTGACAGATTCTAACAGATTCTAACAGATTTTTAACTCTTCAAAGGTGAATTTGGTGCTAATAGGTGCTTTTTTCGGTGAATTCTGAGGCCTAGACCCACTCGGTTCTCGGTGTCTCGACATAGCTTTCGACGCCAATCTTGATGACCTTCGCGGGGTGTATCATTATATAAATTATGTATATATATATATTATATATATATATAGATATCATCTAATTAAATGATAATCTAAATTATACATTATATATATATCATTGTATCATTATATATCATTCCAGATTCGTTAGATTTCGTTGGGATCTTCTCATTCTTCTCCACGATTCTGACTCGCTTCAGTCAATGCCAGAACGTTGCAAGCCTCCCGAATCGCTGCCAGCATCTGATTTTCCACTTCGGTCATCCAGCTTTCCACCTGAGTTCGCAAGTTGTTCCATGGCAACCAATTGACAACCCATCAAATGAATTAAAATCATCAAATGCATTCGAATTGATACATGATTTCGTCTAAGTTCTCCACATTCTTCCCTGTGGTGTGCACGGGGCTGACCTGTCAGAAAGCAGTGGTCATTAAGACGTTTCAAGTCTTTTCTCAGGGTTGCTACTGATAGCAAACTCCGTTTTGGCAAAACATTGGAATAAAATGAGTTCCATTCAAATAAGATATTAGAAGAAAAGTAGTGGGTGGTTCACATATCGCACAAGTCGTGAATTGCGAGTGGCTTAAGAAACACGGCTTTGGATCGTTGAGAGGCCAGCAAAGTCGATGATCTCCCCCTCTTTAGAAACCATCTGCGTTGCAGACCTCACATGAAAACACCAGAAACTCATAACACAGACGAATGTAGATGGCATCACGGTTCATGTCATGGCTCGAGTCTCGTCCAGTCCGCTCTCCCAAAAGTCAAAAGTCCAGTCAGACGAGCAAAAGAAATCAAGATAAATCAAGATAAATGAATATAAATCAAGATATAAATGAAACAAATCAAGGCAAGGTCAGATCATGTCAGATCTCAGGAGTCTGCTTTCAAGTGACATGTTTCTTTGTTCATGCTTTCTTCAGGGAGATAAAGAAACTTCTCAGGGCACTCAGGGCACTACAGCTCTGAGGTGAAGGTCAGCTTCTTCATTGCCTCAAAGACCTGGAGTCAGCTGCATCCAGCGAGTGAACACCGTGTTCATAGTGTGTTCATAGAGTTCAGATGTGTTCAGAATGTGTTCAGAATGTGTTCATGTATTTGACCAATTTGGAACAGGAACAGGATCTTTATATATCTGTATGATCTTCATGAAAGAACACATAAAAAACATCAATCAAAATCTTCATCACAGTCTGAAATTTGCTTTAGATCATGATCTATCAGTCGTATTATCATGAGTAACTGTGATGAAGATTTTGATATATTTTCATGATATATCACCATCATGATACCTTCTGGTTATTTAACATAGCCATGGAAGCCATGGCCCATTTATAGATGGTTTACCTATTAAAAATGGGTGGATCTTTCCATGGCAAACTGTTAGTCATAACCAGAGGGTATTTATCCCATTAAACCACCATTAAACCACCATTAAGTCACCATATTTTGATATATCAGTTATTTAGATCATCAGTTAAACCACCATTAAACCACCATTAAACCACCATTAAACCACCATTCGTGTTCTCCGCTCCGCTGCTGTGCTTCGCCTTTGACAGGAAGGGCTGCACCCTGAGGGGATCCTCTGGCGACGCACCATCAAAACCGAATCACACCTAAAATACATTTTTTTTTTTTTAATATAATATAATATATATGATATAATATATAAATATAATATAATATAAATTATAATATATATATATATATATATGTATTTATATATTCATTCAATTATTTAATATTATTTATATACCGTAAATCTATGCAAATCTAATTAGTTGATCATAGTTGATCTTAGGTTTTGTCATGTTTTGTCACATTGTCCTTGGTCTGTGACAGGATCTCCAAGAGCTCATCCTCGCGTGCAGTGACAATACGTGACAGTACAGTGACAGTACCGTGACACTTCAGGAATTTCCCAAACCGTACGAGAATCCGCTACTCAGGGAGTCTCCATGAAGAGAACATGGAGAGGACAGCTGTGAAACAGTGACTGAGTTTGTGACATTCGAGAGGAAGTAGAAACGAGCAAAGGCTCCCCGCTTGGTTTCCAAATAGTCATCCAAACCTGTTTCAACGTTTTCAACTAAGTCTGACCGTCTGACCGTTGGAACAAGAGCGACATCAGTGGTTTCTAGGTACCTTTTTGGACCATGTCCAAGTCTGCGTTGGCATTGTTCCAGGTTTCCAGCAACCCCTCCTCAGACGAAAACAACTCTGAAGCTATCTGAAGCTTCAAATCTGGAAATCGAAAAAATGGAATCTTTGTATTCTTTGTAACATTTTGTAACATTTTGTAACATTTTGTAACATTTTGTAACACCACGTTTCACAAGAGCCCCGCCATTGAACAGGCTTGCAGAGCAGCTCCATTCTGATGAAGCCGCGCCATGGTCTAGCGGGAGTCTAGCGTCAGCTGTCAGCTCAGAGTTTGCGTCTGAACATATCTGAACGAAAGATGACATGTATCGAGATATCTCACATGTACTGACGACATGTGAGATATCCATAGATATCCGAGATACTGGACCGCATGCCTGGCGCCACTTGCTGTCAACCAAGCGGAATTTCTTGCCTGGAAGACCACAGCTGCCACAGCTGATTGAGAGCTGCACGTTTCAACACTTGCATGCCAGCTGCCAGTGACTGTACTGACTGATCATTGCAGCATGTCTTCGTATCGTACTTCGATTGTCGTATCAGGCCTTCAGTCGGGAGCTGCTTCATGATATCCGGTGAGTCGAAAATGGGTTGTAGATACATCCATGCCTTAGATTCTGCAGCTTGCTGTGGATACATCGGGCCATGGGTTGACATGAAATTAATATAATTCATGCTCATCAATATAACACACATAATGACATAATATGGTCAATCTGACAAGTTCCATATATTTGACATACTGTATTAACACGATGTGACACGATGTGACACGATGTGACACGATGTGACGACATGGTATGACTCACATGATATGACAAGATGAAATGACATGTTCTCAAAATCATTCAAAATCTATATGCTTGTAAAATATTGTAAAAATCATTAAACATGTTCTACATATTTCTACGTAGAACTGTTCCAAAACTCTGGATGCAGATGCAGTATGATCGCAGTGCAGGCCGGGAACGCGCTGTACCTTCAGCCATCCATCCAAACACTCGGAGACATACAGGAGCTTCTCTGCCCACGCCTGGAGAGCGCTGATAGTACTAGGGTACTAACATGTACTAAGTATTTTCCTTGCATACTTCATCATACTTCCACAATCACATAGATTGATAAACAGATTGATAAACAGTTCTAAACTGTTAATTGTTCACACAGATTGACATGATTTTTTGGTGTGTTCAAATGCGGTGAGGTGTGAGGCTCTGTGCTGCACTCAGGCCATCACATCGATGTCCTCTTTGAAGGGCTTGTTGAAGGGGGAAAATTGCATGGCCTTAGTCGGTGCACGGCAACTCAAAGCGTCAGCATCCACGGTGAATGTCTCTGCAACGCCAGCGTCCCACCGTCCCTTCTGGCGAAGGTATCAACAGTGCTCTGACAGCAAGCTCTTTTGCTATGACACGCTGGCAAACCCCTGTTCGTCAAGATATTTCCGAAGGCGTTGCTCACCCAAAGAGCGAAGCTCCGGTGCAATTTCAACAATTCGTCTCTTGACTTCCCGTACTTCCAGCGGCTCAAATGTCAACAACTTGGCATAAAGATCTTTGTCTTTACGGATTGCATCTGCTACCAAGTCCAGCTTCTTCTCGTATTTTACATCAGGGCTCACTGAACTGGCGTCTGGGGCTGGACTGGTTGCCTTTGGACTGGCTGCCTTTGGCTTTGCCTTTGCCTTTTTTGGAGAGGATTTCTCCAGATTTCTCCTGGAGGTCTGGGAGGTCTCGATCTTTGGACTCGATTTCTCCAAGTTTTTCCGTTTGGTGGCCTTGCTCGCCTTCGTTGGCTTCTGCGGTGTTGGAGCTTCACGAATTGATTGCAGCCAAGCAGTGCCTCCATCTATGTAATCGACAATGTCATGGAGTCTTCGAATCATGAACTGTCGGCTTCCACTTGGCTTCAGCCCAAAAAACTGCATAAAGCTTCCCAATTCCTCGTCTGTCAGAGACTCTGGCTGCAGGCTCTCTGAATTCAAACTGGGTTCATCAAGTTTCTTGGACTCCTTTGTCTCATCAGGCCCAAATCCAACTGCATTGCCTGACAGCTTACAGATCTTACAGGCGTTCAACACGTTGGACATGAGTTTCAATATGCAAGCAATCAACAGGATGGATTTAGACTTCTGATATCTCCTGTGGAACTGCGGAGACGAGATCCGCTTTTGATTCTCTGTTGGATCTCTATTTCAAAGGTGCATCATGTCTTGACCCTTAGTTATCTTAGTTAGACACGCTCTCGAGGCCACACGGTAAAACAAACATGTTGCCAAATATGTTAAACATGTTAAAAACATATTACCAACTTTGCCAACGTTCTTGGTGTTCTCGATTTTATTTTTGCTCAATGAACATTTAACAATTCAAAGCCTTGAAAAACCCAACGATGACTTTAAAGTGTTATCAATCAATCTTGTCTGAGAATAAGTCTGAACAATCTGAACAGGTACAAAGCAAGGTTTACAACATCGGAGCCTGGGAAGAGAGGAAACAATGAAAACATACAAAAACAACAGGTTTTGATCTACATTTTTTAAATCCTGAAACGGCAATTCTTAGCGCAAGAATAATTACGACTTTAATCCCTTCGCAAAACTCCATGTCTAACTTTCTTGGGGGTGCCTGAATGCACTGAACCCACTTTCTTGCTCCTGGGAAATATGATCAACTATGCAATCTGCATGTAGGTGGAAACACTTAGTTGTCTTTGTCAGACCCTTTTTGGTGTGCTACGATACTATCCGCAGTTACACGTACGTCATCATCTCCACCGCGGCACGAAGAGAGGTTCAAGGGCTTTTTTTCTGAGGGAAAATTTTGAAACAGCAATGATCATCCCCATGTACAATCTCTACAAGGACCTTTCAATGAACTGCCATATACTCCCATAGATAAAAGCCCTGACAGCTTGAAGCTTGAGTGCCTGTGCCCTCAGCGGCTTCAGCGGCAGCATCAGCGGCATCAGCGGCATCAGCGGCATCTGTCCCTTGAGGGTCGGTGTCATCCAACAAGTCGTGGCCGCCTTTCGACTCTCCTCGTTTCCGTTGCAATCGTTCCACAAGGCCAAGGCCTCCAAGGCCTCCAAGGCTAGAAGTGGAGCCAGTGGAGACGGTGGAGCTAGTGGAGTTAGTTGCACCGGTGGCCAAGGCCGCACGAGAACTGTCAGCTTTCGCATCGCAAACGGCGCATGATTCGCATGATGCAGGTGAATGATGTGAATGATGTGAATGCGACAGCTGTGCCAGCTGGGTGTTGGAATGCTGCACTTGTTGCACTTGTTGCGCAGGTTGCACAGGCAGATCCTCTTGGCACTCACCTCGTTGCTGAAGAATTCCACGTCCCCACCGGCGCCAAAGAGCCATTGAGGCTGGCCGAGAGCAGTTTTGGTCGACAACGCCGGGCTCTGCACGCTCTGCTTCTACCTCGCCAGGACCTGAAGGGCCAAAGATGGCCAGTCAGTGAAGTCAGTGAAGTCAGGGACATGCACAGTGGCACAACATGGCACAACACACTTCCACCAAAGTCACGGGAGGCCAGATAGGCCGGAGCTCCAAGGATTGGACACACTATTTGTGGCCCCATTTTGCAACAAACCTGACCAAAAAACTCGTTTGTAGCTGCGATTTGGCAATATGTATGTTGGAGTTGCAACAAATGGATACAAATGGAGACTTCCAAGACGGCCCTCCAAACGTTTGAACGTTCTTCCTGATAGAACATGTAAATGGACAGCTCAATGGATAGCTTGTGTTTTGGGAGTGGCCTTTCCCATGCAAAGACAACCCCCTCAAAAAACATGAAAACACTATCATCTTTTTAAATTTAGGTTGGATCAAATGCATGGCACCAATTCTCAAGAAGTTCTGCTTTCTTGACGTCAAGCACTTACGATTTCTGCTAGAAGACTTGAGGATCTGGATGGATGTCGGAGAATGTCGGAGAACGTCGGAGAATGTCGGAGAATGTATGAAATGATATGCCATGATATGCCGTTGCCGTGACGTGACGTTGGTGCATTTGGTGCCAGGCCTGGGACCCCTGGGACCCCTGGGACCCCTGGGACTTGCTGACCTTCATCTTCACTGCTCAGCAGAATCGTTGCCATACTCGGACTGCGAGGCTGTGCCGCTTGTGACGGTTGTGCTGGTTGCGCCATACTGCCATCAAGTTGACCAGGCGCATGTGGAGTATGGCTCAGTGCTTCAATGGAAGCAATCAACCCCGAATGTGCGTCAGAGTGCCTTGCCTTCCCAGGCACAGAAGGGAAGGTTGCAGCTGTCGGGCAAGCAGCTTCCTCTTCAATGCGTTCCCTGTTGAATTCGGCGGAACGACATTCCAAGTGGTCACCGATCTGACCTGTATCGGATTTGGACAATGTTGGTCCAGGCAACGACTTTACATCGTTCTCATCATATTTCAAGGCTGGATGAACAGAGCTTGCATTGATGTTATTTGCAAGAACATCACTGGGAAATCCCTGAGCAGCGTTCCACAAACTATTACTGGATTCTCCGGGAACTTCTCCCCTAGGGCATATTTCGGAGCTTGGTGCATCTGTGAGTAGCTCTCGAACATCATTGGATGCATCACTCAGAAGTGACAACAGCACCTGCTTCTCACTCTCCAGTTTGCAGATACCAGTCTGTAAGACCGTCAAACGCGCACGAACGTTCGCAGTCCAAATGGACAGCTGTTCGGGGTCAGTAGGTCTCGGCAAGCTATGCAACAACGACGGCTGAATGTCGATGGCCCGGTCATTGCGGGCAGCCTTTCGCTTCGGCATGAACCCACTGGACACCCATCGGTCTGTAGCCCTGAAAGCAGTCAACTGGAAAGCTTTAAATAGAAACACCTCAGGAATATATCAGGGATATATCCGGGATATATTCGGGATACCTTTATTTCTCAGGCAGCTATTGCAGGTGATGCAGCCAGCATTGGGGGATATGTTGATATATGTTGTGTCAAGTTGTTGTGCAACTTATGGTCCATTCATGGTCTCATGTGATTTGCTCCCCAGCTTGGCGAGCCAAATCCAAAAGTTGGCGGGTCTCATGTCTCAACCCACCATGATCCAGTTGATTGGTTGGAAAATTTACAGGTTTTAACCCCATATATTGGGAAAATCGATGGTTTCCTGGAGATTTTCCATGATTTGATCCAACTGATTGGTTTTTTTGGGACAATTTACAGGAACACCCCATATATTTACTGGGAAAATCGATGGTTTCCGGTTAAGATTTTCCCCTAAACCAATCCATTGAATCCAGCTGATCCAGTTGATCCATAGGATCCCTAGGCCTGTGTGATCACAATCTGCTCGTCCACCAATGCAATGACTTCATCTGCGCCTGGAGGTTGGCTATGGCTACTTCTTGTGGCTAATATGAAAACCCAAGTATATAACTAAAAATAACTAAAGTATGCTGATATATATAAATATTATATATATATATATATAAATCACTGATATCTGTTGCATGATGTTGCGTGAATCAGGAGTAAAACCATAAACTTTCTGAGAATGGCACCTTTCAAGATATATGTCTGCGTGTTTCGGTAAGGCCTTGGTGCTTAACACGCTCGAAACAGTCGACCATTTTCGATGGCTGTGGTGACCCATGAGGCCGAATTGTTTTCAAATGTGTTCAAGCAAACTCTTGCTGCGCATCATGCTGAGTCGATGTTTGTCCATTATCATCCAGAACATCTATTCTGCAATTACGGAGCCTGGAATCCCTGGATCAATGCTCAGGTCACCGGCACACGCTTTTCAGCTTGACATCGCACATGTAGCTACGTCCCACCCTTGAACATGGACAGCGAACAAATACCAAGT
>Ga0126342_10017409_pt1 | contig 12432 bp, 11 predicted proteins | sample Cyp1metagenome_FD_92528 | JGI IMG/M metagenome (GOLD analysis project Ga0126342, IMG submission 92528) | Coral microbial communities from Lord Howe Island, Old Settlement Bay, Australia - Cyphastrea 1 metagenome | ecosystem: Host-associated > Invertebrates > Cnidaria > Coral ... | reverse complement strand
CGTGGTTGAGGTCCGACAGAGAACACTGTGGATCGCGGGTCGCAGTTGGACGAGGAGGACGAGGAGGACGAGGAGGACGACGAGGAGGACGACGAGGAGGAGGACGACGAGGAGGAGGAGGAGAGGAGGACGAGGCAGGAGGAGGCGGAGGAGGAGCAGGAGGAGGAGGCAACTGACATAAAATCTAACAACCCTCACCTGGCAGGTGGGGAACTAACTTATTATAACTGGGGGTTTCTCTTTGCCCAGGTGTCCCCGGGGTCCATCACTAGACGGCGTTCGCAACTAACTAGCCATATACCCGGAACATGATGGGAAATCATATGCAACAATATGATTTCGGTTTGTTCCAGAATGGATCCGGACATCGATTTTACAGCAATGTTTCATGATGAATGTGATCAATCGGCAGCTTTGGGGCACCATTTTGGGACATGAAAAAGGCCTCCAGAGTCCATCCATACAAATTCCAAATGGCAAAACACTCTGGGCTGAAGGCGAGTGGTAGATGCAGCCATATACAGCCTTTACATCCTTTCGGCAGGTTCTTGTGGGAAAATATTGCCCTTCAAGCCATATCAATTATATCAATAAATAACACTGATTGAATAGATAAAATTGATTGATTTTGTGAATTTCCAGTTTGAAAGCAAACAAAACGCCGCAATCCCTTACCTCTACTCATCGAACCCCAGGTTTAGCATTTTATGTGTTCATTTTCAGGGTCGTTTGCGATGAATTTGATCAGTGTCTGGGATTGCCCACCATATTTCACTGCTAATTTTCTATTCTTGATGACACACACACACATAACACTTAGATCCCACCTCGTGTCATTCCATCGCCTACTTCATGGGAGTTTCATCAATCCCCAAAGATGACTTACCAATGACGACATCTTTGCGTCAGCCTCCGCGGAGGATGACGCATCTTTGGCCTCCGCGACAGTCATGAAGAAAGAAATGACCTTTGGACATATAGGATTTGTGTATCATATGATTATCATGGGATGATAACCATGATCTATAGAACTAATCTCACTTTACCATTTTGCTTTGGATTATAGATGGAGGTTTCCCAAAATGGGGATACCCCAAATCATCCAAGTCATGGATGACCATGACTTAGTATTGAAACCCATTGCGACTTGGGGATCCCCCATGACTTAGGAAACCTGCATGACTGGGATTTTCCAGGATGAATCAGGATGATATGTTCCATCCTGAAATAGTTGTGGGATATTATGAGGGAAATATCTTAGATGCTTTTGTCCTACGTAATATTGCACATATATATATTCAATTCAAATATGTCTATATAGTTACTGTATATTTACTAATGCAGGTACGATGTGATATTGATATGCTACAATATGGTATCAAATGATATCCTATTATGATTCCATATAACGTGATATGACATGACCGGTCAAGCCGGATGCAGGAGGGATTGGGAATCAATTCCATGCTGCCAGAGGTCAAAGAGTTGCTCCACTAGGCACAAGGACAACCAAAGACTTGATATGTGGCATGCGGACTATATACACAAATATGTATGAGTGTCATATAACATTGTATTTGCGTTTGATTCCCAAAAGATCCCAAAAGGGTAGCGTAGTATCCATGAAAGATCATGAAAGCCACCAGTCCGGCACCTCGGACTTCGGCATTCAGCCCATGGATCCCATGGTGATGAGACTGCGCAGCTTCAAACTTGCCACATCAGTGTGGTTGTTTAGTCAGGATTGAAGCGATTTGAGACAAATGACGGCCAAAACTTAACTAATGAGCTCATGGAAATGTCGTACCATTTCATAGCATTTCCATGTTGAAACGCTGGTATCCATATCCGTTTTATCTTTTTTCTGGTTGTCCATGGCATCCTTGCAAATGCTACCTTTTTGGGAACGATATTGCGGTTTGATGAGGTTTGTGAATGGTGTCAACATGTTCCCCTCATTTACTTATTCCCAATAGTTTATTGAAATACCGATAAGCCGCCGATAAGTCATTGGTTTTTGTCTATTTTTGGCTGTTGAATGCGGATTACTTCAACATGCCTATGAGTATTTATGCGTTGTCCAAACTTCATTGGCCCTCAAATCACTGGATGCTTGTGGCTCCATTGGTGCATTGGACCCTATTCTTGACCCAGAAAAACTATCACCCCGCCCCATGCCATGGCATCCTCACCATCTCAAATGTTTCATTTTGACGCGCGCCGGCCGCTATGATGCACGACTTTGGTGCACCACTTAGGACCTCATGGGGAGTTCGGAACAGCTGCAAGACGCGGTTAGCAGCGAATGATGGGGCAACATATGTAATAACGGTATCATCTGCCAAGATTGTAGTTCTGTTACGAAATTAAAAAATCATACAACATACATCAACATATGCAACTGGCATCCACTCATGCCAAATAGCAATCATCTGAGGTTCTTCCAATTATCTTGCCGAATGATCTTCTTTCTACGTTGGTGCTGTGTAAATCATATAAATCACGTTGTAATATGTACCTGAACATCTGCAACTTGATACACAGGGATCTATATCCTTTGGTCAGCTGTTCTTCTAACTTCCCATTCCGAAACCCCAAAAAACCAGAGAACTCCCTGATTTCGTTGGAAAATCACCATGAGCATCGTCGTCCCCATCCCATTGGGCCTCTCAAGATGACCTGAGAAAACCACTGCTGCAGCGATGCCAAGAACCAAAAGGAGCATCGGAAGGCTGCCATCTGCTCCCCTGGCGCCATCGGCGGATCCATGGTCTGAACATCCCCTGACTATTCTCGTGCTTCAGAATTGGTTGAAGGAAGAATCTGCAGGGCACCCCTTTTTTTCGTTGCAGCTAAGAATCCAGGTTCCCTATGGTTCCCTGTAAGATTTTCCAATCTTTTCCACCAACCGGTCCATTGACAGCATGATTTCGCGCCATTTCCATACTCAGCCAGGGCGACAAGTCTGGCCCGGGAGCTGGAGCTGGTGCTTCCTCCTGGAAGATCAGCGACCAATGGCTCTGAAACATTCTGAAACTGGAGGATTTGCCGATTAAAAAAACCATTTTATCGCAACTTGATATTAATAAAAAAAACATGTTGATCAACACATTTGATGTTCGGTAACCTCAGACAGAGTCACATACTTGACAGCACAAACCAGAAAGATAATGCCTTCCTAAGGCAAATTTGACTGGTGGTTTCAACCATCTAAGACTATTAGTCAGTTGAGATTATCATGCCAGAGAGGGTAAGCAAAACATATAATTATAATGATATATAGTATATATTTAATGATACATATAATGATACATATATAATGATACATATACCCATACATATATTATCTATAATACATATTTGAAACCACCAATCAGAACGATTGGTGGGCTTACCATTTCTATGCTTTCAAGTTTGCTTCCAATCAACCCTCCAAGAACTCATGGCCTGCACAACCTCTTGTCTTGCTGGCTGTGGGTCCTGATGCTGCTTTGGGCAACACTTGAAAACCTATAGAGTCTAGGTCAGTCTTTGCAATGCGAAGCACGGTACACAAACATCTCAAGCAAAGTGTAGTTTCATTTGCATTCATTTACTTGTTATGTTTGTGTTTGAACATCTTTGAAATGTTCAAAGTGTCCCAAGAACCAGTCTCAGTATCCACAATGTTTTGGAACCCTTCAATCGTTAATCGTTGTGGTTCCACAACCAGTCCTTTGCAACCGGCACTGGTGGAGGCGTCACCGGCGCAGCCACCTTTGGATACAGGGAGTCCCCACTGCATCATTTAAACGATGATATATGAGCTATATGAATCTATATGATAGAAGATCTGGCCTACATGCAGCATCATTCAGAGTTATCCAAATAGGTCAAACATGGCTGAGTATTGACTTGATCGTTGATGATCAGTTGATATTTGATTTCAAGAGATCCCATCTTCTAGGTGGCAGTGAAAACTTCCTGATATCGATCCTGATATCTGCGACCTCATTTTTTTCAGCCCTGGCTTCAAACAGAAATCATTAAACACCTGGCCCACAGCACCACATAAACGAATGACCTGGATTTGGTGAAGGAGCATCCAGAGGACTAAACCACATTCCTAGTTGATTGGTGGCTTGAAAAAAGGGATAGCACACAAATCCGCAGCAAATCCTGCAGCAAATCCGGGACAATGGGGTGTTGAATTCTCATGAATTCCCAACCACCAAATTCTCCATGTATGTCATTAAGAGTATAGTGTATGTGTTTGCATATATCATATATATATATATATATCATATGTATATATATATATATCATATGTATGTATATATATATGTAATTATATACATATATATATATACACATGTATAATGTATATATATATAATATGATATTTAGCATGGACTTTCCAGCATTTCATCAAAAAAATCAACGGTTCATACAGACCATCTTCCTCGCGCCTTGGAGGCCCTTTGAATAGGCGGCCGTGGTGCTGCAACTTTCGGTGCCTGGAAGTTTCGAAGATGGGATGGTCATTGAATGGTGATTTTCATGGTGATTTAACGTGATTTAACCATATTTAACCAAGTTTTAACCATGATGAACCCATCAAAATGATGGTGATTTAGACATATTTAACCCATCACAATGAATTGGCGATTTAAACATATTCGAACATATTTAAACCACCTTTGATGGCAGAAGATGGGATGGCAATGGCTGGTGGCTACAAGAAAGAAATGGATGGCGTACTTTGCGTACACTTTTTTCGTCGGTTCCCAGTTGTCTACAGTAGCTGACGTCTGCGCTGCGTCTGCACATGTCCAAACCCTGGCTGATGTTAATCTCAAACACGCTAGCCATGGCTGAACAATATCTTAGCCTCCGTGCAATCATAATAAATCACAATTATGTAATTCGTGATCAAGCAAGATGGAACAAACTCATTCGCAAAAAAGGAAATCAACATATTATACATCAAAAATGCAAAGATTGCATGTAGGAATCCTGAAAATGTCTACGGCAGGATATAGTGGGGTTGCTTCTGAATCTATTGGGGATTATCATAATCCAGTAAAGGAAATGGAAGACCTTGGGGCCTTAAGAAAAGAAAAAAAATTGGGTCAGAGTCCTAGACTACTGATGCTTACTGCGGATTTTGGTCTTTCCACCCGGCAGCTGATAGTGAAGATTTGATAGGATTAGGAAACCTTTGCTTCGATAACGATTAGTGGCTGGGAGAAGGGTCTAAAGTATGTCGCCTCCGTGGTGGTTGCAGTGGTTCGAGGTAGGACCGGCACCGGCGCCGGTCTCGGCTGCCCTAAGACTTCCGCCAGCATCGCCTGGGTTTTTGGGGGGCTACCCATAAAACATGGGGTGCCAATATTGAAAGAATTAGATGGAAGGCCAACAATTACCAATGAACAGTATGTATTTTTTTGAATTTTGAAGGAAGGTATTGTGAAGGTCATTTTGAAAACTATCCATACTTTGTCAGGATGCTTAATGTAATCGAAATAAAGTATATTATCAAAACCATTCAAAACCACCATCAGTGAGACTGGGAATTATCATCAACACACTCCTCGGGATATTGAGAGCAGCTGATCAATCAGGTGGCAGTGTGTCAAAACCTTGTGCCCCTTCTGTTCACATCAAAATAGCTGGTAAATGGATGTTCATCCCCCTAAAAATGGTATTAATAGGTATTGATCCATACCCAGGTATCTTCAAGAAGTGTGAATGCCTCATTAGAAAAGGGCAAAGACAGAGTCAGTCACGCGAGTCAGCCGCCCCAAACGTCCGAGTCAGGAACCCCCCCTCGGAAGCCGGGAGGAGGATCAAGGAACCCGGAGGAAAACAGAGAGTCAACAACAAAGACTCAGTCACCCCTGAAAGCTATCTATATCTATATCTATCTATCTATCCATCCATCCATCTATCTATCTATCTATCTAGGAACCCCATGGGAACATGGATAAACGGAACGTCAACAACAAAGAGTCCCTTAAGAAACCTTCACCCAACCCTAAAGAAACCCCAAAGCAACACTAAGTAAAGCCTAAACCAACCCTCACGCAAACCCTGACAGGACCAAACCTAAATAAACCATACACCATTTTTAAAACAAATCCTGACGAAACCCTTATTAACCCTAAACCAACCCCAAAGACACCCTAAACCAACCCGAAATATACCCTAAACCAACCCCTAAATATACCCTAAACGAAACCTAAACAAACTCTAAACTAACCCTAAATAAACCCTAAACCGACCTTGAATAAACCCTAAACCAACCCTAAGCCAACCCTTAGTAAATCTCACAGCGCTAAAACAGACCCTAAACCAACCACAAAACAAACCCTGACGAAACAATAGTTCAACCCTGAAACAAACCCTAAACCAAGCATCCATAAACCCCAAACCAAGACTACATCAACCCTAAAACAAACCCTACAGAAACCTTAAACCAACCCTCAAGCAAACCCTGACGAAACCCAAATTTCACCTTAAACCAAACCTAAATAAACCCTAAACCAAGCCTAAATAAACCCTTATCCAACCTTCGCACAAACCCTGATGAAACCCTAACTTGACCTTAACCAACCCTTAAAAACCCGAAACCAGGCCTAAATAAACCCCAAACCAACGCTAAGTAAATCCTAAATAGACCCTAAACCAAACCTTGACGAAATCCTACATTAGCCCTAAACCATCCCTAAGTGAAACCTAAATCAAGCCTGAATATACCCTAAACCAAGCCTAATAAACCCTAAACCAAGCCTAAATAAACCCTAACCCAACCCTAAATAAACCCTAAACCAACCTTAAAACAAATCCTGACGAAACGCATCATTACCCTAAACCAACCCTTTAAAAGGCCTAAAACAAGCCTAAATAAACCCCAAACCAACACTAAGTCAACCCTCAATATAACGAACCATGAGGAAACCCTGCAGAAACCTTAAACCAACCCTAAAACATCCTAAAACCAACCCTAAATAGACCCCAATACATCTTGAAACAACCCTGAACCAACCCTAAAGAAACTATATCACTTTGATGGCCCACGAGGCACGGGCGCAGGGCTTCCTGCTTTCAAGACAATCTTGATGAGCTTTGGAAGTGTCCCATAATTATTCCACTGGGATGCAATGAAGATTAAATCGAAAAAAACTGGTTCAAATTCAAAATGTTCAAACTATGGCTAAAGACATAGATTAGTGAAGATATGTACAGAACAGGGTAAGAATATGTATTAATGATGATATCCCCACTGTAAATTCCCTTCCCATTGATGGTCACCCGAAACAGCTCTGATTTGCGTCCAGTCACCTCTTGATCACAATCATCAGGCCCAGCTATAGCTCCACTTGCCATTTGTAGTTGAGAATTGTACTCCTGCAGGGGATGATATGGGATGATTGGGATGGGTTGGGAATCGTATAACATCGACTATTTTGGCGTATATAGTATATACCCCCTTGGTTTTCCAAGTCCAAAATGGTCTTAACATGTTCCCCGCAACCCCCTGGTTCGCACACACTCAAACAACACATCCAAACAATATGATATACTTATCACCAGGATCAATGAAAACACTGGCTATACGCAGTGATTTTGACTTTAAGTGTTCATGATTTAGGGTATTAATTTAGGGTTTAGGGTCTTAGGTTTTAGGGTTTTGGTGTTTGTTGTTTTGGAAAGTAAAAAAGTTAAAACCCTGCGAAGGGATTTTAGCATGTCAAAGGATATGCGGGATTGGCCGCGGGCAAACCTAGGGGTTGCAGCGATGATGTTTTATATAACTTCACAATGTTTAAACTCATGTTGTATCAGTGCTCGTTCCTGACGCCAAATTTCTCTCTTGAGCTGGCCATCTCACATCCAATGCTGAGATAAAGATGTGAGTCCAACATAGGATTCCAGTTGGGGAAAAACATGGCAATTATCAACCATTGGATTTGCTGAAAATAGGCATATCCGAGACCAGCTTCATCTGTAGCTGACAACCTCTATGGATGTGCATCCCGTGAAGTGTATCGAGTTAGTCAGGAGGTAATAAGTTATACCCCAGTATCCAGTTATACATATATATAATATATGTATATTGAATATCCCTATAGTTCAGCTATATTATCGATTACTAACGTTCATTAACCACCTACAACTACAAAATGGGATATATCCCTAGAGTTCTATATGGGTTATAAACATCTGTTAACACAAAATGGGAGGCGCATCCAGTCCTGCAAATGGCACCAGAATACATTCGGCTGGACGCGAAAAGCGGTGAAACGGGCACAGCCACGCTCTCTCGCGCATCGGGCCTGACGGCACCGCAGGGCGAAATTGGGTTGTTCCTGATCACCTATTGAGAATGAGCATATTAACTAAACCTACCATAACAACTTTAAAGCAACCAAAAGCTTCCAAAAACAGCATCAATCACTCATTTTGCGAGGTTAATAAGTGTGAGCATTGAGCCCCATTTCTCCGAAAGAGGTGTCGACTGGGCAACGCACGGATATGTCTCGCCTGGCAGTCTGCGGGAGACCGCACCCTCGTTCGACCCTGGCCGAACATGTTCAGAGGCCTGGCAAGGGACAAGATCTGAGATCCAATCTGGATGATTTCAGAAAGCAGCCAATCTGGACGACACATGATTACACTGACTATATCTCACTATACTGTCAAATCAGAACAGAACCACTTGGTAAATACTTTTTGTTCCAATCAGATACGCAAATTTCATACAATATCTCCATCCATTACAATCACAACAGATATTTTTTGAATCAGAACAGAACCACTTCTTTGTTCCCAACAGAATCCGAGTAAATCTGAGTAAATCTCTTCAGACATTCCACGACTCCACGACTCACCAAGGCACTCATATTTGGCATCCTTCAGGAAGCATGGGCTGATGTGCTCAGGGATGAAGCTACTGGTGACCACCTCAGAACTCCATGTCTAGGGACCCATTTGGGTTGACACCACCTGCTTTTTTCATCGCGAAACCACCAGCAAAATGTCACACATCGATACAAATCAATACACACCCCAATTTCTTATTGCATATATCATATATATATATATTATATCATTTGATTATATTTGCATGCTCTACTAATTTCTACCATGTAATTTCTATGGTGTATGTAAATATGCTATTCTGTTATTCAATGAACAGGGACGCTGGCCAGTGGTCTTACTGTGATCCCCGCTTCTGGCGGATCGATCCAGTCTTCCGGCTCGTTCACCTCGGATTTTATCTTCAGAGATTCACCCTTCTGAACTCAGGTCTTTGGATGAGTTCCTAATTCCTAAGTACGAACATATACACATAAACATACATAAATTATAAACCATGATTACAACGTGTGTGCATATGTTTGCTATAGTTTGACAAGATGTATGAGACCTTGATATTGGATAGGCTGTTGGACAGGAGGAATTTAAATTAGGCACAAGTCACTCCGTGGTGCGCCTCATATCGAGAGGTTCGATGCCAGATATCCTCTTTCAGAGAGCCTGGAAGAGATAGGGAACTCAGTGAACGATTCTGCGCCTGAGACATTTGAATGTAGGCTCACCCTAAAACTCATGTTTGAACTTCATTTCATTGTCAACATAACAATTTCATGCCATGGCATCCCCTATTTTTGGGGCAAACCCATGGTTTCTTTGTGCTGCAAAAAATACGACTGGGCCCCATGGGACCCAACATGGGACGCTGGACCTTGAGTTGGAGCTCTGCCAGGACTTGGGGCAGCTCGCCTTATGCGATCTTGATTTCAAGTAATATTATTGTATGGATCTAGCTGGGTTGAAAACCTGAAAAGCAGGTGCAGAAAAGAACACAGGAAATTAAAACCACCCAACTTGATAAGTCCATGAGTCAACATGAAACAAACCTGGATTGAATCATGCTCATCGAGTGTCCGCACCACTGCCCCCTGCACCAAAACAGCAGCATCAGCACCTGAGACAATGCTGTAGCCCGAAGAGGAATTGTATCAGCTGATATTTGCTTCCTTGTGCTGTTCTTGGCAGCACTCAGTTTCAGGCAAACCATAGAAATAAGCAGCATTTCAGAATAGCCTGGCTTAACTTTCACTCGGTATGCTTCGGTTATGACGTCATGTCGGATAGTCCCTCCCGTCCATCAAAGACGTGTCAGCTCCACAAGAATGCCCTTGTTCAAACGACCTCATACTGACGTCAGAAAAGAATGAAAGATTGTGCAAGTGATTCCATTCTCAAAGCCTCGTAGCATGTACTACATGTACAAGTACCAATGATGTGTATATAATGTGTATATATATATACAGTATACACATAATACTGTATGTATATAATTATACATACAAATAAATACAAATATACTATTAAATGTGACTTGAAGAGATCGCACATCACTTGAGCAAACGCAGACAAACCACTGCTCATCATCATCATCATCATCATCATCATGATGACTGAAACTATATACTCTACATCTTCATATATCGGCATTGCTTGTTCAGAGCCCCCCCCGCCTCTGGGCCATGACCGACACAGCAGCGGCAGTTCAGGGCAAGTCCGACACAACGGGATCAATGTCAAGCAGATGGCTGCCAGGAACGATGGGATGCCTCGCAGCCAGCAAGGAAAAACACTTTGAAGATCTTGCGATTGGTGTAGACAAAACATGACCAAATCCGAGAAGTGAGGTGGACATGAGCTTCTTTCAAAAAATGTAAGATGTCTGTAGAATCACATTGCAACACATTGCAGTGCTTTCGACCACCGCCACTGACACTCAGGCATGGTCCAGAACGCAAGACCACTATCAGGCCAATGACAAAGGTCCAAAGGCTGATCAAGGACACCTCGGAAGGACATTCTTGTGACTCACTTGGGGTGTTTCCAAGGATACCGTAGCCCCAAAATTGCAATTTTAACGGGGAAGATACAGGAACATGCTTGTTAAGCAATGGAAAAAATTGGGATAGCCTGTTGTCAGACAAATCCATTTGTCATAGTATGTGTGAAAGAACCCTTGGTTGCTCAGAACTTGTTCTGTTTGCAACCTTTTTGTGGACGTACCATGTCTGCACACCAGGGACCTGGCATTTACAACTCATGGGTGCTTGTAAGCTGTGGGAAAATTGGGTTGCGCATCACCGTTGCATTAACTAACTATCCCGTCCGATAGCCAAACATGGCACTGGAAAACATCCTTTTGAGTCGGAAAATAATCTGTACCATCTGGTTATTTAACATAGCCATGGAAAATGGCCCATTTATAGATGGTTTACCTATTAAAAATGGTGATTTTCCATGGCTATGTTAAATAACCAAATGGTATGTAAAATTATATGAATGGATGAACATGTTGGATTTTCCATTGCCAGGGTATATCAGTATATCCCCCACTTTTTGTCGTTTAGGTCGGATCCCCAAAATGTTGCTGGGTGAATCCTGACTCTTGCTGCTTAGACAATGTTGGTATCCCAACCTCAACATGTTGGTGATTTTATGTTATTTTGTTTGTTGATTCAATCCCTTGCGGGTTCAATCCCGCAGTCAGTGCCGGCCATGAGAGCCACGAGCCTCATAGGGTCGGATGCCCAAGAGCCTCAAGGGCTCGTCCCGCTGGGCTGAGAGCTTGAAATTTCCAAGGGACACCTGTCAGCTGCGGTGGGGGATAAGCCAATTATATATGTAATGTATCTTACATCATCTCATCTTATCTTATCTTATATCAAATTATATTATATTACATCATATTAGCTTATCTTGTATTATATTATGTTACAATATGTTAAATTTTATTACATTGTATCCTATCAAGTTATATAATATTAAATTAACTTGTATTATATTAGAGTATATTGTATTAATGTTTGTTATATTGTATTATTATTAAATTATATGGTGTTATATTATTAAATAATTAAAAACATATATAATATTCAATTAAATAAAAATATATCATTACTATATTAAATTAGATAAAAATATATTATATTATTAAATATTAATATATTATATGGTATTATATTATATTATATCATAGTATATTATATTATATCATAATATATTATATTATATTATATTTAGATAAATAAATATATATATATATTATTATATTTAGATAAAAATACATATATATATATATATATATATGTGCGGGATATCTCCACTGAATGGGGCTTTACTATAGGTGTATTAAACCCCTTGCTAAGTGGAATGATCCTCCGAGTACTGAAATTGCATGAAATTGATATGTTTACTTATCATTTTTCTAATCATTATATATGGTCCCGTCCTCCGTCTCTCCACCCCCCCCCCCTTGGGTTGGGTCCCCAGGTAGTAGCCCCAATTCCCTTCTATTTGCAAGCTATTGGCAGCATTTCTGAGGTCCAGCTTCGTATTTGCTAGGTCTTTGCAGCATTT
>Ga0126342_10017408_pt1 | contig 12433 bp, 11 predicted proteins | sample Cyp1metagenome_FD_92528 | JGI IMG/M metagenome (GOLD analysis project Ga0126342, IMG submission 92528) | Coral microbial communities from Lord Howe Island, Old Settlement Bay, Australia - Cyphastrea 1 metagenome | ecosystem: Host-associated > Invertebrates > Cnidaria > Coral ... | reverse complement strand
TTCCTGGCATGCTTCGTCCTCCAGTTAAGACTTCCAGGCATTTGGACATGAAAATTACATGCTCTACCAGACCACCCCCAATAGGGGGGTCGGCGGCACCAGGGCGCTAGCCCATTCTATATTCTTCCCTAATGGATCCAGCCGTACCTTCCAAGGAAGTGTGACTGGGGTATGATGACGTTTCGGGGGTTAGCCGTACCTTCTCAAACTGTGTTTGGATCCATAGGGCTTATATATATATACTTAGTTAATATTGATATATAATAATCTATATTTATATGAGCACCCATTCCCCACCAGAATCCTACCCGCGTCTTTTTTTCATGGTACTAGAAGTATCAAACCTGTCTTTGGTGTGGTTAATATACAACAAAAAAACAATAACATAGATTTATAGAAGCAGCCAACGATAGTTGGGTGGGATCAATTTGAAACTACATATGCTTCTGGACTGTTGTTGTGTTGACTAGAATATGTTTTTGCTGCGGAGGGGGTTCAATCCACGAGATCGTTTTGGTGAGCACTTTTTTTGAGGGAGCAAACGATCTCTCTCTCTCTCTCTCTATCTCTCTTTCTATATATATATATATTTTTATGTGTGATTTGGGGAACCATACGAGTTTGACATGCCCACCATATGTGCTGACATCTGCACTTTCTCAGCATCTGCAGAACAATGGTCCATGAGACAAAAACAATCTATCAACAAGTCAGTGGACTTGCATCAATCCGGCAGCTGGGGTGTAGGAAACTGGTGAGCTTGAGTTTCCACATGACTTCTGGCGGTCTCCCACAAGTACAATAGACCAGCAACTGAAAACGGTGAAATGTCCATCATATTTGTTTTCAAGGACCAAAGTAAATACCTAAAGCTTGGAAAATTTCATTCCTAGACCATGTTCGTTTTGACGTGAATGGAGTTTCCATTGCCATCTTGACTTTTCAGGTCGCCCTGCGCAATCCCGGGGCTCTCAGGACCTCGAAGCCCCACTTCTTCAAGATTGGCTGTTGAGCCTGACACATGGGGCGGGTATCAAGTACTTCCATTGACAGTTTTTTCTTTGGGGGGGTACCAGTGTACCATCACCAACGCATTCAAGAAACCTTGTTCGTTTAACATTTAGTTACTGAAACATCAACAACATATCCATACATATCCATACCTATCCATACATATCCAGGGTAAGAATCTGTTTTTTCAAAGCAGAGTGGATGTCAGATGATTCAGAAGCAACGCAATAAGTCAGAAATTATGTTAGACCTCTACCTCTCGTGAAGTCGATCCCATGACTGGAAGGGCCATGAAGCCTGGGATTTCTACAGGAAAAAGAGTTGCCCCCCAGCGCCATGAGAACTTTCTGCAAACAAATGCTGATTCAATCAATGGGAATTCCAGGATCCTAAAATGGAGGTACCTACCATATATAAGGCCTATTGTTCAGGCCTATGTAAGTGAATATCCCCAAAAAATATGGCCAAATGGTACTAACGTACCTCCATTCAGGATCCTGAAGATCTCCCATTGATTGAATGGTTTGAATGGTTTTCGACAAATCCCTATGGATCCATGGCCACTGCATGGCCACTGTCGAAGCTACGGCTCATCCCCTAGTCACGTCATCATAGGCCTTTCACACTTCCGAAGCTACAGCTGGATCCACAGGATCCATACCTTCAGGATCCATGTATGGTATATAACAGTATATATGCAAACATTTGGGGCATATTGATGGGATCCATGTTACCATATATAGCAGCACCATGGATCCGTCATGGGATAGGGATAGGGTGTCCCGGGTGTCCCGAATCTCTCATCGAAACCGGTCACTTCCCCACACCTCAAAGCTCAGGCGTGCCAGGTGTTTCGCAAATTCCAAGGCATCAAAGGCAACGTCCTGGTGGCCATCCCGAAACCATGGTGGTTTAACATGCTGGAAAACCATCCCAAACTGATTTTTAATAGATTTATATAAACTTAATATACAGTAGTTTAATATGACTGAACCATCCTGAATTCGGATATGTAGTTGTAGTAGATAACATATTATACGCCCCATTCTCAAGTAAAGGAACATGTGCCACTTCACCCTCGCAATGAAAAAATGTCTTAATGACTGACAATAAAGAATTGATATGTATAAACCTATTATATAGATATGAATCATATTTCTAGATATTTCGATCCGAAAACTTATTGGCACCACAAAGAAATTGATCCCATTTGTAGGTCAGATCAAATCATAAAAAGAACTGCCTGGCTGAATGTAATCATAATTCACATCATAATTCACATCATAATTCACATCATAATTCACATCATAATTCACTAAGCTGAAAAAGTTGCTGAAGTATAAGCCATGTGGGGATGATTCCCCTTGAGCCATTAAACATAGCCCTATCCCATCTCATGAAATACTAGTTGGTTTTTTCAACGGTTTCCCAATCCTATGGGGCCCATCATAATCCCGAGTAAACCAGGTAGTATATATAATCCCCAGCAATCAATTAACTATAGGATCCTGAAAAATATCTCCTAGTTTGTATTAGGCTCATGGGGATCCAATACCCAGTAAACCAGGTAAGTATATCCCCTAATCATCTGCTTGGTGGTGCAATGTGCCCAATTTGAAAAATGATGGACTTCGTCAATGGGAAGGATGACATCCCATATATGAAATGGAAAATAATCTAGCCATGTTTGAAACCACAAACCAGATATCTCATACCCTCTGGTAAACATACAAAAAACTATGAAAATAGCCATAGAAATAGTTGATTTACCCTATGAAAAATGGGAAGGATGACATCCCATATATGAAATTGAAAATAATCCAGCCATGTTTGAAACCACCAACCAGAAAGTGATCCCGCTAGTAGTAAGGCTATTTTCTTCATGGCTTCCTTAGATCCCCTTACTATGGGACAGCGACTGCGTGGGTCCCAAGAAAATCCGATGAAAAACACCCGGGCTACAGCAGCCCCAATTGGAAAAGTGGGAAATCTGAAGATGTGGTGTTAGATGGTCGTAATACCATCCTGGAAACACGGTTTTTTTCTATCTTTTTAGGGGATAATATATGTATAATATATATATATATAATTGTATATACAGTATATATATATATGTGTATCACCTATGAAAAGGATTAAGGACCATCCCCTAACATCGGTGCATAATCCGAGTTTTGACCACGGCACAGCTGTCAATCGAAAAATGGGGAAACATGTCAACAAGACACGCTTAATCCCTCCACACAATACTCAAAATGCTTCCAGGAAACCAAGCTCCGTTCTTTGGGAAATGGCAAAAAAACAAAAGCCTCAGTTCATTGATGATAATCCTTACCCTCTGGTAATTTAACATAGCTATTGAAAATTGCCATTTATAGTGAGTGTTCCCACAAAAAATGGTGATTTTCCGTAGTTATGTTAGTTTACCAGAGGGTAATCCTTAGTTAATATAGACGCCCCAGAATCCTCAACCCATCAACAGGGGAAACACCCGAGGCTCTCACCCTACTAAGCTTGTCCACACGCTGAAGGAAATCTGCATCACTGTAGGCAACCAACAAGTCCTGTCAGCAGCTGGCAAACAGGTCGGTGTCAAAGGGTCAAGACCCAGAAAACCGCAAATGTTGCTAACTTTTGGTCTTTACCCACAAGTTTCTTGGGGGGGTACCTGATGATCAGGAATCAACAATTCGGTGTCCGAAGGAACTGCTAAAGTGTTTTATCGCATTTGGCATTCCAATGTGAATTTTCAGGACCAAACAATGCCAGAAATTGATTCACATTGCAAGTGCACAATTTTCCATGTGCAACCTGCATTCCAAGCTTGACGTCACATGGCCACATGGCAAATTTTACTAGAATCCACATATGATTCTCCCAATGCCTCGAACTGGGCCTGTCTTAATTCACCAAGCTTGAGGTATGCAGGATATGCCTTTCTTCATTAGCTAAACATTCACCGACCAAAAAACACAAAGTATTTCTGACATGCTGGACCTAAACATCCCCAACTCTCTATGGAACTGGGGAAGTGACCCAGTGATGACAAAACTTTAAAGCAACAATGACCCAGCTATTCACCAAATATCAAGAGATCGATGGGGATAGCAGTGGAATATCACACCCATTTAGACTTCACGGAAATCAAAGGCTACACCTTAACAGTCCTAATTTTGTTGAATCCCATTTTAGATGTTCCAGTCAATTTGAGAAATCAAATGAGCCTCTAAGACATCTGCCGCTCCATCACGCGTCAAGGCTTTCCCTGGTGGCACATGGGCACTGTGTGACCATGAAGATAGGGAGATGCGTGTATGATGTGTAGATGTATATATGATATATGTATGTATATATGTATATATGTATATTATATATAATATGTATTATGGCTGTGACTGAAAATATGTATCAGTTGATTTTGGGATACCAAATTTTCAGACAAACCCATACAATGCTATGTCATGTATTTTGTATATATATATATATGTATATTATTATTATGTGTACAGTACTGTACATAGTACATATATGCACCATGCACACAAGATCTTTTGAGCATTCATATCATTAACACTACATTACAATATGTTTCTTGTTCGAATTCATCTTTTCAGGAAGAGGGAATCGTATTGAAACACACACCAACACCTCGGTAATGACATCAAAGACCTATGCTCTTGCCAATAAACATACCCATAGGATCCATGTATGCTATATATGGTAACATTTACCATCAATATACCCCAAATGTTGGCATATATATACCATACATGGATCCTATGGGATAGACCAAAGAACTCGAGTTGCTACCGAAATGGTCGTTCCCGGTCACTCAGAGATGCCTTGAACGAAGGTTGGAGCCTCTGCCTCAGAAATGGACCAAGTGGAAGCAGAAAAACATGTGTCACATGTTCAATTCAACTCATTACTATAGATCAATGGGAATTCCAGGATCCTAAAATGGAGGTACTGTACTATATAAGGCAATATTTTGTGGGGATATGTGGGGATATTCCCTTACATAGGCCTTACATAGGCCTTATATATGGTAGGTACCTCCAATTTAGGATCCTGAAATTCCCATTGAATAGATAATACATGATAATACCATATCATGATAATTTTCAAAGCACATGAATAATTACCTGAGTTTATAATCTGCATCTCTAAGAGCCATTTTGGCGCAAGGGATTGCATTTATGCCAGTGGCATCATTCGCAGGAGTACCTCGGGAGTATATTGGGTACGCTCTTCTTTCGGATGGTCCAACAAGTCAAAATGCAGTTTGACTCCCAAATGACAGGAAACAAGCATACTGTTACTAGTATGCAAAACGACACCTACGGTAAAGTTGACAATGAGCCGAGGCGGCCCTAACTCTCTGAACTTGCTCAAACTTGTAAATAGAATTCCATAATGAAAAACTGCGCTATGAGTTCTGATGACGCTCAAAGTCACAATAACAAAAAAACAACTCTGGGCATGGTTCAAGATGATCATCAACCTCACATGGATGTTGAAATGCCAAAAATCACCAGCCAACTTTGTGGTCGCCATGGTCCCCCACCGGCTGTGTATCTTGCGATGTCAGGCCGGTGCCTGCCTGTGACAGCAAAATTGGGACTCAAACCATACAAGTTGAGGCCTCTAAACGATACGGAAGTTAACTTATAAATTGGTTGACCATGAAATCAGTTAATTAACTATGGTTAATGGGTTTATCATGGTTAATGGGTTTATCATTAACTGGGGTTAATGGGTTTATCATTAACTATGGCTAATGGGTTTATCATTAAGTATGGTTAATGGGTATAATTAACTATGGTTGATGAGGTATAATTGACTATGGTTACAAAGGGTTTATCATGCAGACTATAGTGGTACTTGACACATGTCAAATGTTAACGTATGTAAATACAATGGGATGGGATGAAGCATAATGAGAATATCATGGGGATATCATGATCAATATTAGTGCTAATATCCTATCGGGTGAAGCATAATGGGAATATCACATGCATATTTCATGGGATATATATATATATAGGTTTCCTAAAATAGGGGTACCCCCAAATCATCCATTTCAATAGGATTTTCCAATACAAATCATCCATTTTGCGGTACCCCCATTTATGGAAACCCATAAATAGGGCCAACATGATTGCATGGATTCCTCTAAGGGATTGGTCGTGAAAATCACGGGATCTATTTGGATTACTCCCAATGTGCAACTGGCTACTGGAAAAAAATGCTGGTTAGTACGTCCCCTAAAATATACAAAAATCATCCTGGCTGGTGGTTGACCTACCCCTCTCAAAATTTGAAAGTCAGTTGGGATTATTATTCTAAACATATGGAAAAATAAAAAATGTTCCAAACCACCAATCAGTCATCTATTTATACGTCCTCGACATTACCCCTACGAGCGTTTCAGGTCAGGTCGCTTGAACAATTCTCCTGGTGGGGGATATGACTGATGAAATAGGGAGGCAATGATGACCCCAGCAAGCTACGGGTTTTTTTCAACCTGAACCGTCATGGGACAAGTTTTGGGGTACTGGAAAATTTGGGTTACAATTGTTTTTTTGGGTATGTACCCCCAATTTATGTAGACCTGCACCCAATCCGAATTTGGATATAATTTTGCAGTTGTTTTTTTCAAATCATTTATACCTGCATGGTCAGTTTGGAATGGTTCCAAATAAGTGTAGCTATCTTGATGTCAAATTTGTTATCAAATACAAGATTCATGGTATAATCCTATGGGTTGGGAGTGTCCAACCAATTAGACAAACTCATCTCACACTCGTCTACTTGGTGTCAGCATACCCTCAGGGAATCAAACGTGACAATGGACAATCTCCCATCTATAGTTCATTTTCCCACTAAAACCTCCATTTATAGGACATTTCCGGATTGCGATGTTTGATGACACCGGATTGTATATCTTTAGCCACTGTTGCTTCCAAAATCACTTTTGCCCTTTGACCATTGCTACACACTGTGGGTATACCCTGCAGTATGAAAAAACAACTTGCAACCAATCCAAGAGGATGCTCCCCGTCTGAAACCATAGCCAACCCCAAAACCAGGATTTACTCTTTGGTAGTTTAACACCGCTGTGGAACATTGCCCATTTATAGACGAATGACCTATTGAAGATTGTGATTTCCCACCATTATGCTAAATTGCAAGAGGGTAAATGTCGAGTCTCTATTCATTTTAAGATACCCTCTGGTAATTTAACGTAGCTATTGAAAATGGCCATTATTAGTGGATTTTCCCATTAAAAATGGTGATTTTCCATAGCTATGTTAGTTTACCAGAGGGTACTTCTGGTTCTGTTTGAAAAATTAAAGTTTCACCAACAGGAAGGGGCCCAGATAAATACTTAAGTTGATTTGAACTGTTGTCAACAATTCTATGAAAATGGTAGATATGTCAGATACAGCATATAGCAATCCCCAAAAAAGATGCCGAAATCTGTTTCCAGGATGCTGAAGGTTTCCAACTTTTCTATGACTTGGGGTTGCCCAAAAAAAGTTGGATGGCTCAACATAAACCAACAAAATCATAGAATTGGGTGGCCTGTTCAACGCTTTTTCAGTTTTGAGGCCACCAAAATATAAAGATTCATCCACGAGATCCTAGGACCTCATTGTTCCATGATGATGTTCATCGATTTCAGGATGGGCCTCCCCAGTTGTAAGTTGGTTTATAAACCATGAAATAACCCCCATGAACTATAGTTATATCTATCATAAACCATAGTCAAGCCACTTATAAGGTAACTTAGCGCATGTAATTATAGATATGGAATATAAATACCCATAAGGTAACTTACCTTATTACCATGGTAACTTAGTGTGGCTTAACTACTAATATGCACATTTCCTACAGGGATTTCCATGGATTTTGTGAGGGATTTCTCCGTCGGCCTTCACGACTGGAGCCACCCGTTTCTCGCTGAAGACACCTCCCTGCAGGCTGCGCTGAAGCATGCGACGCCTCAGCGGCGGCGTCAGGGGAGATCCAGTGGGGAAGTTGGGACAAGGTGCTGCCCCCGGCCACGAGAACGCGTTCAGTTGGGGAATTTCACTATGATATCCCATGATATCCCATCAAATCCCCATTAAATCACCATTAAATCCCCATAACTCCAATTTCACGAACTGGTTTGTTTCTGTTGGTGATATATCGAACTAGTTCATGGGTGAACATAAGCAATTTATAACTGGAGGGGGCACCACCTTGGAACAAATAACGACTGGAACGACTGGGGTATGATGACGTGACTCGGGGGTGAGCCGTACCTTCCCAGTGTTTGGATCCATATGGAATGTGGATTTCACTGGATTTGACTGCCCGAAATTCGAAATGAAAAAATGGTGCTGGCTTAACGGACACGAATTGAAGTTGAAGCATGTTGAAAGCACCAGACGCTGGAATTGATCAGATTGTCTAAGATTTACCATTGAACTATGCCAAATCAGGGGAAATGATGAACGAAATGGCGAACGGCGGCTAGGCACTGGATGTCTATGGCTGAAGACCCAATTCACGAGCTTTTTTTCTGTTGTAAACAGACAACACATCTGTGTAACACCAACCATTTGTAGATTACCCTCTGGTAATTTAACATAGCTATGGAAAATCACCATTTTTAATGGGAAAATCCACTATAAATGGCCATTTTCAATAGCTATGTTAGTTTACCAGAGGGTAGTTTATTAGAGTGTTCCCATTGGTTTCCACGTGGGTTCTACACATATTTCTGTGTGTTTATCCATGTGGTATATAACTTTCTTCTGCCACGATTTCCGTTACATGGGATGAATGGGGCCCCTGGTCATCCATTCCCCAAACTGTCGGACAAGGACATGGATATGATTCGATATGATATGTGAATCCCGTCTGAACGTGGATTGATGACCATTCCCAAAGTCATGGTGTAATCATGGCTGATCATAATTCATAATCAACACCAAACTGTTGATTCTATAGTTGATTGTACGTATAATGTTATATACCACATTATACCCATATTAATATCCCATTTAATCTCCATTCGAAGTGTTAAACATCCAACTTTTGACCATGGCACATCTAGGAATTTCAAGTCACTTGGCTCCACTGGGCAGACCCAACTCCTCCTCGTTTCCACGTTGCTGTCGCTGACGCAACTTGCTGCGGCACCTTTGACAGTCTTGACCTCGTGAGCCCAGGCTCCACGGCTCCGCCAGCCCAGATTTTTTTGGGGGAAAAACGTGGGAAATCGAGAGGTACTGAATAGGGTACCAGGATATAGTTGGTTTACCTATTGAAGATGGCTATCTATAGTTGGTTTACCTATCAAAACTCATAAATTGATAGGTTGCTATTGAAAATCATCAGTTTTGACAAACCAACTATAGATGGCCATCTCCAATATGATTCAACCAGATCCTCCTGTGGCTATATATGATTCAGCTATACTGTCATAGGTTGGAGCAACCCTAAACCCAAGGGCTTTGTTTTTGGTCAAAACGAATCATTGATTTTGGAGGACATACCGCCACCTTCGGGATAATCAATTGAATTCAGATCACAAAACTTCGCAGTGAAAAAAGTGAGTGGATTACAAACATCAAGCATGTAGGGTATCTGGGTAAATTAAAATATTTCACAAACCTGAAAAGTTCGGCTATCTTGGGGATGTTTCCCCTTACTAAACATGATCAATGATAGTGAGAGAGAACAGTGAGGTCGTTATAATTTACCCAAATGTTAAATAGTGTTAAATTATGTCTGTATACCAGGAGTGTTGGCAAAATGTGCAGTGATTGCTGAAAAATGTTGATATTTGCCGCACATGGCATTTACCCTCTGGTAATTTAGCATAACTATACATAACTATGGAAAATCACTATTTTCAATGGAAACATCCTCTATTTCTATGGCCATGTTCAATAGCTATCTTAGTTTACCAGAGGGTATCTACCATAAACCCAACAGTGAAATTGGAGTTACCTTCACCAACTTAGCCACTACCTTATGACTCGCAATTAGAAGAGATTTCCGGAGTTAGTTTACCAGAGGGTAAATCAAGACTGCAAATCGTCGGCAAGTGCCATATCGACCCAATACGCACGAGGGATGTCGGTCACATTCCCCCAGGTTGTCAGCAACCACCATATCGTAATGGTCATAATTATTCTGGTTGGTGGTTGACCTACCCCTCTGAAAAAACAGTGAAAGTCAGTTGGAATGATTATTACCCTCTGGTAATTTGTTACAGTTTGCTATTGAAAATTGCCGTTTATAGTTGATTTACCCATTAAAAATTGTGATTTTCCATAGTTATGTAACAGTTTACCAGAGGGTAGGTGTCTGTTCAACACCAAGTGAGCCACTATCCACACGAATCCGATTCCCGACACTCCAACATATCACAGAACATATCAATGATCGCCGGGCACAGGCAGAACTGTGGCGCGTTTTGACATAAAACATGACATTTCAAAATGACCAGTAAATTTCAACTTGCAAAAAAAGATTGACCAGTGACTGGGTCTCTTCTGAATGCCCAAAAGAAAAGTCACAACTTTTCGTGTGTGGATGATTTTTCTCCGGATTATCCCATGACCAGCTTCGACATCCCATGGCAAGGGGCGCAAGCGATCTCCGTCTGCACGACTTGTGGCTGCCTGAATCATCTTCCATGATCCTTTCATCCCGCAGTGCTTTATCTATGAAAAATATTCACAACTACACTAATGTTATGAAACAAAATATGTACAAGTTATTATAATATATATATATATATATATAGAAAAATATATAAGTTATATATATATATATATATATATTATATAATTCTTTGGTGGTTTATCTATCGTGTTTAATAATACAAGTTATCTATCGGTACACGGGCAGAATCTGTATTCCAGGGATCATCCTGGCCGCCACATCGCCACATCAAGCCACGTTTACCTCACCGCATGCCATGGACATTTCAAAAAACAAAATCAATCCATCTGAAGAGGTAATTTTAATATAGCTAAGAACCGTTGATTGAGATGATAATTGATGATAAGTTACATAACTAAGTGATATCATCTAAACAACTCAGACAATCAATCAGTTAGTGTTTAAGAAAGTGTTCAACAACTAAGTCGCATAAGTTTTGACAGGATGTGAAAGCTGGGGACTCAAGCCAGAGTTTATTTGGATCCTGGGAAGGACCACTGATTTATATGGATTTAATATGGACGTTATATGGATTTTGTGGTCATATAATGTGCCAGATATGTGCCATAGTTGATTTATACACCGAAAAAATGATTTATGTACAACATGTGCCATAGTTGATTTTAAATGGGATAAACCCCAGAAATATGGACAATTCCAATCACATGGCCAGCCATTTATGAGCACTAAGATGCTTCATTTATCTGGATAATCTGCAATTCCAAACGTGGTGTTAGGCATTTTTAAATAATCTTCAATGATTTCCTGAATATGTTGAGCATTGGTGTAGGTGGACGCATCCATGCAGATACGCCCAGCTATGCATGGTTAATCTTATATGTTTAGCCATAAGACCAACTCTTATGAAGTAAAATTCTTGCAACGAAAATACAAGACATTTATCATTTATCCCATTATTTAACACCTACCGTGCACACAGCCTTGCTTGTCGTTTGTCCTGCACTAGAGTCAGTAGCACTCCCATTCGCATACCAAGTCAAACTTAGACAATAGATACCATGCATTGTTTACTCAATATCTATATCTATCTACGTATATATATATATATATATATATATATTCTATCAATATACATCATCTATATAATATATTGCACATGTATCAACAACCATAATAGTAGTAATAATAATAACGTACCAATAGTAATAACATGTTAGACCACTCAACCAAGGTATGCTCTGCATAACCCAGAAAATGAAACACAACATGTTTCATCACTTAAACTAGGCCGGCCACTCGAGTTCCAAACATATTCTAATAAACTCCACCATATTTATAGCCCAGTGTATTGATGTCATGTTCAAAACGTTCAAACTTGCATTCTACTCTATATCCGCCGGCCCCGGCCTTGGCCAAGGCAGGGGCGGCGCCTGGGACCACCGCAGGTGTGGAACTTCTCCTTCTTCGCTTTCCAAGGTCAAACCCATCTCGCAGCCAGCACGCTGCCCCAAGGCCACATCGCGTAAACATTTTCCTGGCATGCTTCGTCCTCCAGTTAAGACTTCCAGGCATTTGGACATGAAAATTACATGCTTTGGGAAACCCTTAAAACACTGACTTGGCATGCTTCATCCTGCAGCCAACAGCCACCCCGAGGCCACACATCAATGGCTTCTTATGGGCCGCTTAAACAATCCCTTGGCATGCTTCATCCTGCAGCCAACAGGCACCC
>Ga0126342_10017407_pt1 | contig 12434 bp, 7 predicted proteins | sample Cyp1metagenome_FD_92528 | JGI IMG/M metagenome (GOLD analysis project Ga0126342, IMG submission 92528) | Coral microbial communities from Lord Howe Island, Old Settlement Bay, Australia - Cyphastrea 1 metagenome | ecosystem: Host-associated > Invertebrates > Cnidaria > Coral ... | reverse complement strand
TGGGCTTATGGGGGGTACCCTTTGGGAGCTATCCAAACTGATGATTTTTATAAAGATTTTAATTAGAAATCGATCATTTGGGGAATAGTCATTTTTTGAATTTTTCAATGATCAACTTAAACCCTAAGTATAACAATGATGATTAAAAAAAAAGTAAAAACAAATTGGAAATAAATAGAATTGGAAATAAAAATTGTTGGATAAAACATTGATTTCAGCACTGGTGGTTTTTTAATCGGAGAGTTTTTTTAATCCTGGGGGACCACCTTTTTTTAAATTACATTTTTTTGGGGGGGCAGAGGGGGTTGGTTAACACCGCGGGGATTATTAATCCTAACTTGGCATTAATTCAGATACTTAGCCAACTATTCCATAATTGTCCAGAATGAAGGTAGTTGCCTCAAATTATCATTGGTAATTGCCTGATGTGATCACAAAATTATGCGAACATGATGTTATTGCCTTGTAAAAAGTTCTGATTGAAATCTTATAATCTCATACCATATGAGGATGCAATTCATATACTGTAATTGACCTAAAAAGGATCTTATGTGTTTGTTCCGCTGCCAGGTGAGAGTCTCTGGATTTTCTGATAAGTTGCTTCACTATTCCTCTATACAGCATGTAAGATATTATATCATCAACATCAAAATCAACATCAACATCATAATCATAATTAAAAAACATCATCAGCAGCAGCAGCAGCATCATCCTCATCACCACCACCACCACCATCATCATCATCATCATCAATCCTAGTTATTGTAGTTTTGAACCAACTTAAACTATCATATAATCCCATTGTTGCAACCCCCAGAAAAAAATAATGATCAAAAATACAAAAGTGGGAAAGCTGGAGCTACCCTCTGGTAAACTAACAAAACTATGGAACATCACCATGCTATTAATGGGTAATTCCAGTTCGCTTTTTGTATGTTTACAAGGCCGGGTATAAAGTAAAAACACATCGAGTTCACAGCCTGGAAACACCTTCCGGCATAGGGTACAAGCTGGGTGCCGCTGGGGATAGTTATATAAGTTATATCACCGAAAACCGTTTAGTTGGTACCCTTAAAATGGAGAAAATCCAGGAAACCAGTTGGTAACTATGTGAAGGCAACTCTGTGTTGGTAACACTATAAATCATTTGATGGAAAAATCATTATATATATATACATATAATTAAAAACATGAAGCACTATAGATAACTAGAACTATGAAACACTACAAGTAAATCCAATACTGAGCCTACCATTTGGGGATGGTTGATATTAAAGCTATGATGCACACATATATTTGAATCCCAACCATGTATTAATATGTATTAATACAATTATGATGGAATAATTTCCAAGAGAATTTGTATTAATTTTGTACCATTAATATCACTGGTACCATTCATTTCCTGTATCAATTAATATAAATTGTGGAAATTGTGGCATTCTAGCTTTCAGTCCGCCGGTATAATGTGTATTAATACAATTATAATGGAATATATAAAGGCATCTAGCATCACTGGTGCAGAGTTTCGCCAAGGATCGCCCCCATGCTGGACACCTGCCAAGTCCGCCGCGGCGGCATTCCTTTGGAGCCCTGGATGGAGTGCGGGCGTCGCGGGAAGATCCACAGTTCAACAATAGAGAAAGATAGTAGACTAGGTAGGTCAATCTTAGATGGATACTTTAACCCTTTAATCTTTTGGTATTAATGGGAATATCTACTAACCAGCCAAGAATTTATGTTTTGCAGGGTATCTAAGATTGGCAATGTAGACATAGAAATGGATATATAATCTATTATATATTAATCTATATATTAAATATTTTAGTAATTGGACCAATCTATAGTAATTGGATATATATATATAGTAATTGGATAATCTATAGTATATATAATAGAAATAGACATGGATACTAAAATGTAGTAATGTGGTTAAAACAATGTCATGTTTACCACCCATGACTGGGAATGGTTGAAATCCCATCCATTTATGATCATGACTTGGGCATGGTTGATGGCATTGTTTCACTCACATTAGAAATAGAAAATGGATCATCTTTCTATAGTACCCTCTGGTAAACATACAAAAAACTATGGAAAATCACCATGTTCAATGGGCAAATCCACTATAAATGGTCATGTTCAATAGCTTTTTGTATGTTTACCAGAGGCTAAGTATCTGCATATCTGTTCGATCTAGCTATCGTCACCAAGGGATTTCTTCAGTGGTGAATCCGCACATCACCATGGATTGGTTCATACCTCCAGATGGTAATAGATACGGCAGCTAGGCAGACCGACAGATAGAGAGATAGATCATGATAGATAGTCCCAGTAATCATTATCTTTCATTACATATAGATCTATCATTATCTATCTCTCATTGATATTTCATGATCGATAGATAAATCAGCTGATAATTGGTCGATGGATTTTATGACTGAGTCAGCAGGACGAGCGAAATTAAATTGCAACTCAGTTGGCTGGATTGGATCGAACCAATTGAGCAGTGTGAAGAAAACCTCTGTTGGTTTGTTGTTCCCCTCTGGTAAACATACAAAAAACTATGGAAAATCACCATTTTCAATGGGAAAATCCACTATCAATGGTCATTTTCAATAGCTATGTTAGTTTACCAGAGGGTAGTTTGGGCTTTGTATTAGTCAACAAGAATTGAGGATAATCCACAAAGAACCACTAAAAACATCTTGTGCACCAAAGGGCATTGCTGTTGTAACTCGTGTCCACTAGTCTGAATGGTACATTGGGTACCGCAAAGTTCCAATCCGGTCTTTAGGCCCGTCCAAGCATAGTTATTTCATCACCATTAAAAAACAGAAACCAACTTTTCGTATCCTAGTTCATCCTAGTTAACCCAGTTAAGCCAATTTAATTATGTAACGCAACCATAACCATAACGTATCACCTCGTTCACCAACTGGGAAACCAGCGATGCAACGACTTCTGAGGTGAGTGTGTCCTTTGTACATACTTCAGGCGAGCTGGCCTGGGTTACAGTATACCTTTGGGTCAATTTGGGTAAGTTATCTATAAGTTATAACTAGGGTAAGTTACTAACTACGAGTTATCTATCCACCTGAGTTATACCTTTTATCTACAAGTTATACCCTAGGGTAAACTGACACAGATGTGGAAAAACCGTTGGTTTCCCTAGGAAAATCATCTACAAATGATTGGTTTTCCACATCCATGTTAGTCTACAGGATGGTATACCGACTGGGTGAATTATAGCGACCCCAGCCATGACCTCAATATAGGTGATGGTTAGGATTGGGGGAAATCGCCCTCATATGGTCCGAAAAAAAAAAAAAACCTCTGGTTGGTGGTTTGGAACATTTTTATTTTTCCATTCAGTTGGGAATAGTAACCCCAACTGACGAACTCCATCATTTTTCAGAGGGGTAGGTATACCACCAACCAGTTCATCAATTCTACCGAGTGCAGACTGATGTGGCCATGGGGATTTCCTTTGGATGATGTGCCTCTACAAGCGGTCGCTTGTACCCGTTCTTTGGGTTGAAGCTAATTGAATCTTGATAAACTGTTGGATTTTAGGCCATCCTTTTGTTTTGAGTAACCAAGACATGTTAAGACCGTAAATCTGGGATTTTCACCAAGCAAAAAAAACGGCGATGCGTGTCCTTTTGGAGACACTTTTAGATTCCGTACCGACACTATTTTATGGTCGCTCCTGCTTCCGTCTTCCTGCACGGTTGGTTTCTATCCGCTTGATGTCCCTGCTCCAGATATGGGTCCGGATCTATAGATATGGGTCTGGATCAAAACCTATGAAATAATGTGGTTAAAACAATGTCATAGACACTGTCATAAACTACCTATGACTGGTATTCTACCCATTTGGGAATGGTAAGTTTATACCACCTACAAAAATGGTGATTTTTCTGGGGGATGGTAAACATGGCATTGTTTTTTCACCACATACCACCCGATTTGCGGGGATGAACCTCGAGCTTGGCAGGCCTAGTCATGGCAAGCAGGCGCCTCTCACTCTTAGTACTCACCAGATGCAGCCTCACCGTGGGGATACCGAGGACGTTTGTGAAGGGATAGGCTTTAGAGTTGACTGGAATTTCAATCTTGAAATACGGTTAAGAATGGTTAAGATATGTTGAGATGACATGTTTAAGGGGTGTTTACATATAGTTTCGTATCCCAGCCAACTCTTATCTTTGAAGATGTGTTTTCATCTAAGACTAGCCATGGCTCATTGAGCCAGGCAAACGCTCGCCATATGCACATAGATAAGTTGGTTTACAACTAGGCTAACTGGGATTAACGCTGGATATGCATATAATCAACAAACTTATTTGTGGGTGGGGCATGGTGGGGCACACATTGTGGGCAATTCCACTGAGCTCAGATTTATGTTGCAGAGTTTTCTTCCTACAGACATGTTTCACAAAGCTGAAGCTTATGTTGCGGTGGCTTCGCCTCCAAGCATCATTCATGGCATGGTGTCGCATGGTTTGCCTTTGAGATTTTCTCGATTTCCTCATTCTTTGAATTCGAGGTTGCTCCCAACACACCAGATAGAGGTTGGGTCATCCGAGGAAGAAAACACATCAACCAGCTTCCTCTTTTGTTGAAACTGTATCTACAAGGTCGTGCCCTCCAGTAACTTGTATAAGTTGGTGTTTAACCCCATCTAGCATCATCTAGCGGTAGATATCGCAACCCCCAATCAACCTATATAGTTAGAACATGTTATAAACTGTTGCCGTTCTAGGCGGGCCTTTCTATATACATGTCATATATATATATATAGATACACATTATATATATTTACCTTATCATTATTGTGTCTTGTATGTTGTAATATTTTGTGTATATATATATACATATATATATATATATATGACAACATGCATGATTAGGTTGAACCAACCCTCTAATCACTCGCCGGAAGCATAAAACCATGAAAACCTTTGCTGGATGAGCATGAGGTCATCCCCTTCCATAGTTTCTGGAGCAAATTCTGGAGGCGCGGCTGGATCCGATGCCAACCAAGAAATGAAGGTTTACTAAGTCATGTGGAGGTGCCCCAAGTCATCTCATGGAGCCCATAATTTTGGGGATCATTTCAAGAAACCCCTATGGTTTCCTATGGTTTCCTATGGGAAAATCATGGATTTTCTCCATGTAATTAGGCACCATCATTCATAGATCATGTTCTAGGGAACCAAGGGTTTTCCTTATCTAAGTTGATTTACTGGTAGATGGATGGTGACAGGCATCATCAGATAGTTTTCATTGACCTGGACAGTCGGACAGGAATGGGATGGAATGGCTGTGTCATCCCCATGTTTGCTGCGTAAAAAAAGCCATGTTTGGATCTAAAAGACATGACTTACCTGAGTGGGATAGAAACATATTGAATATAGACATCATCTCCAACTGGGGTCTCATTGTTTGGTTTACCACCCTCAACCTTTATTTGGAGGTTTCCTAAAATGGGCTTACCCCCAAATCATCCATTTTAGTAGGATTTTCCATTGTAAACCATCCATTTGGGAGTACCAGGCCCCAAGGTTCTTTCGACAAAGAGGCTTCCCCTTGTCGCAGTCGGTACTCCCCTTGTCGCCGGAGGCCCAATGATGATCGGTACTACGACGCCGACGAGAATGTTGATCAGGTGCCACAACCAGTTGAACATAACACTTATACTGGTTAGTTGATATATGGATTGTGATGTTCCTCATATTGGTTAGTGCAATCCCGGAACTAATCATCAACCAGGGTAGATCGCAGCCACGCGCGTCACGCAGGTCAACGTCTCAAAAGTTTACCCAGATGAGCAAATGTCATCCGAGGTCATGTCTACTTGTCTTTCAAAACTATGACTTGGTGTACTGATATGATCCGATATGTACACAAAAATGGCGCGAATCAGACCTTTTAGCACCCAACACACAAGCAGGTATACGTTGTGTACACATATCAGAAAGATTCAGAAGATCTCCAAGGAACTGTTACCCAAAATCCTCCTTTTGTGAACTTTTGAAACCAGATCTTATGTTTGAAAACTCACAAAAGATAGGGATTCTCATCCTGGACTTTCACACAATCAGTGGGGGAGGATTGCAAAGCCTATTCATTGGTTGCAGTGAACTCTTGTTAAATCCTATTGAAATCCCCATTTGTGCTGAAATAATGTGAAATTACTCTCTTAAATCACAAATCCTATTAAATCCCCACTTTTGCTGTTGAAAACATGTGAAAGTACCCTCTTGCAATTTAAGATAGCTTTGGGAAGTCAGCATTTTTAATGGGTAAATCAACCAAAAAAATGCGGATTTGTTCATCCCCGAAACAACTTTGAGGCGGCGATGGATACAGACTCGGACGATGACCAGCTGCCGCCTTTCAAAGAGATCCTTGACTCAAACTTTGGAACACTTTCAGTGGGCTCCCACAGTTAGAAGTTGGGGCTTTGCAAAGCCATCCAGCTCTCTCTCTCTCTATATATATATACAGTATATATTATAACCATATATGCTGCATGCAATCTGTAGATATATATATATATGCTTAAGATAGATATACATATGTATATATATACACACTATATATATTCACCATAAAATGTTAGTTGATTGTAGTTGTGAGTCAACTTACCAATCAAACGTCACAAATAAATCCAAGCTGTTGTTGGTGAAGTATCATAAAATCGCCGATGACATCACCGCCCGACCTCTCGTTGAAAGACTAGGACCGTGGTCAGCACCTCCAACGATACGGAGGAGAAATTTGAGGCCGTGGTGGCGCTCGGTGTTTTACTTCCCATGCAAGATATGGTTTTTGATGTCTATGCATAATTGAATACAGTTATCATATGGAAATGTGTCAGTATAGCAAAAAACAAGTATGTAGAAGTCAAATAGAAGAAACTATAAGTAAATAGGAGTAGACATGAGTAAGTAACTATAAGCAAACTAAAGACAGTACGAATAAATATCAGTAAATTTAAAGGACATGCAAGGACATAGTAAAATTAGATATACAGGCAAACATGTACAAAGTACATAAATGTACATAAATATACATAAATATAAAAGATAGGTATAAATATATGGCATGACATGATATAATATGATATAAGGGTACCCTCTGGTGAACTAACATAATTGTGGAAAATCACAATTTTTAATGGGAAATCTCACTATACATGGCCATTTTCAATAGCTATGTATGTTTAGCAGAGGGTAAATTTGCAGACGCAAAAGTTGCAGCCGCGGAAGTCAGGCGTCCAAGGGCCCCTTCGACTTCGATGATTTGCAGGGTGTGTGGTTCTTGGCTGAGTCCAGCCCTAAGGCGCGGATCCAGTTGATCGATGGCTGATGGATTATACTATGGATCTACGATATATGATATATGTATATGTGATTATACCCCCAGGCCGGGTGTGCCGCCCGAGGTTTATCATGTGACCAACTCTTTAGGGTTTGTGTGTTTAGAGTTTGTTTAGGCTTTGTTTAAGGTTTATTTAGGGTTTCATTTAGGGTTTCATTTAGGGTTTTTAGGGTGTTTACCACAGTTTTAGGAAGATTTTGGTTTCAAGGCGTACTTGGGGTTTCATGTATGATGATGATGATGATGATGATGATAAAAACACTGGCCCTGCGCAGTCAAAACGCACTTCCCCGGGCAGCACACCCGTCCTGGTCCTAATTATTTGGATATTAATCTAAACATGTATATATTTATTGATTTGTATACATATATATTATATGGATATATATATATACATAATTATTTGGATGTATATACAGATATATTTATATAATTACATGTATGTACATAATTGTATGGATATATAAATATTGCTGGTTATATAATATGGTTGTTTATAACGGATCCTAATTAGTAACCAGGATATCCGAGCAGGCTGGTATTTTCAACCACGCTTCAGCGGTCCTGAAAGGTGGGATTGTTTTAAAGCATCTCATAAAGCTAACACAGTCGTCTATGATGTTTTGTTTTCATATGAGGTTTATTGGGTATTGTGATGATTAAACATGGTAATAAGTAATAAGTATTATTTAATAAGTGATGAATAACTATAGTTAGTATATGTTAGTATAGTCTATAGGTGATTATAGTTATTATAATTAGTAATCCCCAATAAACCATGCTTAATGCTATTCACTACTGTTTGTTAACAATAGTTAGTTACTATGGTTTATTGGGGATGCTAAAGTTCGTTTAATATGATTAAGACCTGCAAATACTATGGTTTATTGGGGATGTTTATTGGGGATGTGATAAAGTTGGTTTATCAGCAAACTGTGGATTTTGTTCATTTTTACCTCACAGTTAGTAGTAGATCTCAACTTCGGTTTGGATTTGCGGCAGCACCTTAAGACTTATAACATCTTATAGCTTGCTGGTCTTTGGAGTGGCAAACGCGGCTTGCACCACACGGGATCAACCGGGCCCAATTTCCATTCTCGGGGACCAAAAAAGGTCCCATCATTTCTCGGTGACCTCGGGGGATGATGACAGGTTTTTTTCTGTCTGGTTTTGTGTCTGGGGAATCATGATACGAATTGGGGGATGGTTGATGTTGGGTTTACCACATGGGTTTAATGATACTTTAGACTTTAGGGGATGATATATGGGTTTACCACATGGGTTTAATGATACTTTAGGGGATGATATATGGGGATGATCTTTACCACCAATGGGTTTTGTGATACGAATTCAATATGTGACTGGTTGCTGGTGACTGGAACCATGGAATTTGATTAGACTTTCCAGAAACAGCTGGGAATGTCATCATCCCAACTGACGAAGTCATATTTTTCAAGATGGTTAAAACCACGAAGCAGGTGATTTTTAGCACAAAATATAGCAGCAAGATTGGGATACCAACTGGTGATTTGTACCGAAAACATGTTGGACTAGTTGAATTTGTGATCCGGCCACATGCCAGCCTTAAATGTGACGCCTTATCGGTAGAATGTGTAGATTTGCTACTGGATTTAAGCTCCTATAAGTTGGGAGATAACCCGTACAACTGGAGGATACGATGGGTGTATATATATATAATGAGTATACAACCACTTGCTAGTTACTAGTGGAACTGCAGCCCAAGGATGGAGCTTTTTCCATATGGCTGTGTCATGGGTCATTCGGTCAATCATCCTGGCAATTCGTTCCAGGAGAACAGGAGAATGTTCGAAATTCTGGGATGGAACGCGCATTAGTATGTACAATACTATATATAAATTTAAATATAATATATATATATATAATATCATATCATATCATATCATATCATACCATATCATATCATATCATATCATATCATACCATATATATATAAGTATGATATTACACATAATCACATCTCTTCAATCTCTTCCCAGGTTTTTTAATCATGTTCACCACTTGAGCCGCTGTCAACCCTCGGTCCGATTCCGTTCGCGAGGTGCGGCTACAGTTTTCCACCACCCTGGACCTGGTCTTCACCAGTGATGGTGAAAGACAAAGGTTTCGAAGGCACTTGGCCGGGACCTCGGCCGGATTCCGCCTCCGACTCATGGTCCGAAAAAAAAGCTCCGAAACAAAGGAGACCAGGAAAAAAATTGGGCAAAAGTTTTGCGGAAATGGTAAATGATTGGAATCAGGCAAGATCTTGATGCTTGTAAGATCTGGTAAGTACCCTAAAATGATAAATAGAATGGCCAACGAATCAGCTGCCGGAACGGTTTTGTGACGATGATGAGGAAAGGGATGATTTTACCCGGTACTTAGCAAACTGCCACCGTGTAATGTGGGAGCAAAACATGTTCCTAGAGAATCAAACCTATGATTTACAAAAAAAAACAAAACAGATCAAAACCATGTTGTTATTGCCGTCATTGTAGGCTTTTCTGTGGACAAGCGTAGGAAGAACTGCCCAGGGTAGTAGAAATTGTGGTTTTAAATTCAGATCATGGAGTCGGTGTATGCTTCCACCATGAACTTCTTGTACAGTTGTAGTATGTTATTTCATCACCATGAACCCAACAATAGTTATGTTGATCCCAACTTAGTTGTAAATCAACTCTAACTCCCCACGTTTTCTCTTGGTAAGTGCCCATGTTTGATGATCAAATCCATTATTCTTGGCTTGGGAGTGCAGCTCCAGCTATAGCTATATAAGTGGATCATATAGCCATATTAAGTCAGAGATTATATTTGATACCATATTCTATCCCAACTTGTGGGGATTCATTAACATTTTATGACCATGGGTTTCCCTCTGGTAAACATACAAAAAAACTATGGAAAATCACCATTTTTAATGGTAAAACTCACTATAAATGGCAATTTCCAATTGCTATGTAACAAATTACCAGAGGGTATTTTCAATTGAGCCACCTCAACCTACCTCCAGAACGGATCTTGAAAAACCTCGTGCCATTGAACGCCGAGGCCAACATCTTGTCCGAGGAGGCCGCTCCCAAGGCTGGCAAGACGCGGCAGCAGTGGGCCGTGGTGCCTACGGATCAGACGGATTTGAAGAGCATCCAGAAGGAGACCACCAAGCAGAACGCCATCAAGGCGGTCGATGAGTTGGGGATGGGTTGTGGGTTGTTGTTGTTTTCCCATTCCTGGAGGTTTCTACATCTAAGTTATGATGAATTGTAGATGTAGATTATAAATGATTACTGGAGATGTATACAATAACTACACTATATGCTTGCTTTCCGATGCCAATGGGCCTGGGACAAGTCTGGTGCCAGAAACGGCCCTGATTTTTGGGTTGGGCTTAGTGACCTCACGTCGCAGCTTGTGGAAATTCCTCATGGAAATTCCCGAACGGTTGCCATTGACTTTATATTGAATGTCCATTCTTATTGTATCAGAAGAATCCCAAAAGTATATAGGTGATATTCATAGTTTGTCATTGGTTGTAGGTCATATTTATCATTGGTTGTAGGTCATATTCATATAGTGATACAAGTGTAGGTAATTCTCATTGAAACTATTGAATGTCATTGTTACTGTAGTACTCAATTCCCACTGTTTGAACCGTCACCCTCTGGTAAACTAACATTTTGCTATTGAAAATGGCCATTCAAATCGTTGATTTACCCAGCTATAAAATGGTGATGTTCCATAGTCATGTTAGTTTTCCATACTGTAGATTTTCCCATTGAATATGGGGTTTTCCTGTAAATTGTCCCTTAAACCAATCCAATGAATCACTCAATTCCCATGATTGAACGGTGATATCCCATTTACATCCCAGTTGAATCCCTATGAATTACCATTGTTAATCCCATTAAATCCACCATTTCTCCTTGCTTTTACCCCTGTGACCGGTTCCACGACTTGAGTGAAGCTAAATGACCGACCCCGCAAAATGGTGATTTTTTCAACTGCAAAAATCAGGACTTCACAAAGACAAAAATGGATTTAGATAGGATTTATCTTGGTAAATTATAACGACCTCACTGCGACCTCACTGGAAGACTTGTTTGTACGGGGAATTATCCAAATATGGTTTTATTTCAGGTTAGTGAATTACTATAATTTACCTAGATTTATGATAGGATAAATGGGTTTATGACTAGGATAAGCAGGATTGAGGCTGAATCTATCTATACTTGGTTTGTTTAGTCAACTTATGATTGCAGAAGAGGAATTCCTGTAGATATATCCGCTATAAATCCATCCTTTGGCCTAGTTATTTTCACCAACTTACCCATCTTCGGGGGTTACCAAATTCCGGCAATGAACTGGAAGCGGTGTCTAAATCAAATGGTAAGTGAGGGCACCACTTCGCAGCTGCTCTACTAGGGATTGTTATAATCCACACTACATGTGCATATACACACAACACTATATATCTCTATGGATCAAATACTTCCTGAGAAGACGGCTACCCCGTGAATAAACAAGCCCAAATATTCCCTCAACTAAGCTAGTTCAGGATCCACATATACATATATATATATTTATATCAGATGAATACTAAAATCACTCATTTATAATCATTTATAGTTGATTTTCCCAGCTATCACTACATGTATCGGGGATTTACCAGCAATTTTCACTTCTGAGACTCTCCAGGCTCTCGCGACCTGAGGGCCTCTGCGTGGGGAAGAATTGGATGCTTTTAGTGATTTTAGTACTAATTGTTGGCCAGAAATGAATATAGATATCTATAGATAGATAGATAGATAGATATAGATTAGATATAGATTAGATATAGATTAGATTCGATTAGATTAGATAGATTCGATAGATTCGATAGATTCGATAGATTCGATAGATTCGATAGATTAGATAGATTAGATAGATTAGATAGATTAGATAGATTAGATAGATTAGATAGATTCGATAGATTCGATAGATTAGATAGATTAGATAGATTAGATAGATTAGATAGATTAGATAGA
>Ga0126342_10017406_pt1 | contig 12434 bp, 12 predicted proteins | sample Cyp1metagenome_FD_92528 | JGI IMG/M metagenome (GOLD analysis project Ga0126342, IMG submission 92528) | Coral microbial communities from Lord Howe Island, Old Settlement Bay, Australia - Cyphastrea 1 metagenome | ecosystem: Host-associated > Invertebrates > Cnidaria > Coral ... | reverse complement strand
TCGGAAGTCATTGTGCTTATCAACGATGATGAATATCACTCTGAATTTATCATCCCAAGAAAGGGTAGGGAGGGTGGGTGCTCAATAAAATTTGAGCACTGATTGTTGCTGAATTTCGCTCTCCCACCCAAACGAATCCCACCCTGGGAGAAAACAAGCCTTTACTTTGTTTGCAGAGGAATACCAAGTCATTGCTCAACAGCCGCCAGCTGCAGAAATTGGATGTTGAGTATGAAAGGCTCATTGTACCTCAGCTTTTTAAAATTGCATTCCTGGCTGGTTTTTGGAATGTGTGATGTGTGTTTTGTTCTTTCTGTTTTTTCCCTGTGGCTTTCGCGTATTTACAAAATGATAAGAGTAGACTGAAGACTGTCTTTGGTGTTTCATCTTTGCTTTGTTGATGTGCCAAGTTACCTTTAACCCTTCAAACCTTTGATTGTAAGAAAACCTTTAACTTTATATGTTTTTATTTTACATTTATATTATTATATAATATATAATTTAATGTATAATAACATCAATTTATTATGACTTATGTTATGACTTATGACTCTGACTCTATATTTCTTAACCTTCATATTGACTAAATTTAAGTTAGATAAATACATGTTGTTATATTGTTTTATATAAATCCAACATAATGCTGAAAATGCAATGGTAAATGGCATGCACCAGAACCGTTCTGAACCGTTCTGAGTGATTTCCAACAAAAAATGATATAGTTCCAGAACCGTTCAGAACCGTTCCAAATAGTTCTGGAAAATCAGAATCCTAAGAACCGTTCAGAACCGTTCCTGGGGGTAAGTGAAAAAATGCAAAGAACCGTTCAGAACCGTTCTGGGTATACCTTGTTTGTATCATATTTTGATAAACTTTTTAGATGATGTTTTTCTTGTTTTAACTTTATCTTTTTTACCAACAATGATAACATAGATTTACAATAAAACTAACTAATAACATATAATATATTTATATATTATATATATATTATTTATTTTTATATTAATAATATATATATATATATATATCAATCTATTAATCTAATAATTTGTAACTTACAACTTACAACTTTTAACACAGTTTATTTTTGTAGTGATGTGAAGTTAAGTTATGTATGTCTTTAAGGCTTTTTCTTGGTGTTACTCTTTGTCTGTGAAAGTATAAGTATGTTACAGTATGTTAGCCATTAACAAAATTTCCTTTGAAAGGGGTCCTCAAGGTGAAAGGGGTCCTGGCCTAGAAGCCTCCAAGATTAATTTCGACCGAGTTTTTCATACAAAGGCAAAAACTCGGTCGAAATTAATCTTGGAGGCTTCTAGGCCAGGACCCCTTTCACCTTGGGGGCCCCTTTCAAAGGAAATTTTGTTCATTTACTAGTTGGAAGTTGTAAGCTGCCAGTCAAGTTAGCAGAGATTCCGATTCCTGAATATTATTTGTTTATATATTATATACATTCATCAAATTGATGTATGTATATAGTATATAAACAAATAATATTCATTCAATCTATTAATCTAATATTTTGTAACTTACAACTTGCAACTTTTAACACAGTCATTATTGTAATGATGTGAAGTTAAGTTATGTATGTTTTTAAGGCTTTTTCCTGGTGTTACTCACTCAAGTACAGGTTTGTATTTTTCCATTAGGAATTTGTCTATGAAAGTATCAGTATGTTACAGTATGTTAGCCATTTACTAGTTGGAAGTTGTAAGCTGCCAGTGAAGTTAGCAGAGATTCCGATTCCTGAATAGGGTGACATATGCATACCTGCATCAATTGTAAAATTTAAAGCAATTTTCAATACACACATGCTAACTACTGTAACATGCTACATGAGACTCATGTTGTTACTGCATGCAATTGCCCTGTCATTGATTTGATTATATGTGCAGAATTGCGAAATGATAGATTGATAGATGTTACTAAGCTGCTATCAGATTCTTTTGCAGTATCATCAGTATCGTATCATTACCGTATCATCATTGAACATGTAACATGTGTTTTAGCGATGCAAACTCAGCAAAATGAAGTTGACATGGAGGCTGGAGGCCTTAAAGAAATGCTACTGTTGACTGTTGGCGTGCTTCCTTAAAGCCATCAAATGGCAATGGTCAAGGGTTTCGTTATTGCTGTTTTCTTGGCCCTTTGCATTGCCAAATCACCACCAAATCAAAAAACATGCTACCCCCTGTTAGCGTTGGAATGTTAAGTTGAAGAATACCTCCTCAATGCTTCATTAGTGTTCCTTTTTGGCCAGCTTAGCCCCCAAAACTTTGAGAAAAACATTTTTGTGCACCCAAACCCTTTTAAGATTGCAGGATCCAGATTCTACCATATTAAAACTCTCAGACTCAGGCCTATAATTTAGATTCCTGACAACTAAGGTGAAGAGCCAGGATTCAGGGTGAATAGATAGATGATAGATGATAGATGGCAAATGAGTGAAAGAATGTGTCGAGATGATAATTTGAGTAGGTTAATGTTGCATGTTGCACTGTCGAAATAACTGTGAGTCGCCTTTTAGAACTTCCCTAGTAGCAGCTGCTTAGCTCTTCAGTTTGAGCCCAGGCAATCTCAGAGGATGCCCTGAGTGGCACTTTGGTCGACGTTGCGCGACTCTTGACTGGGACAGGAACACATGGATTTAGCAAAACATAGCCAAACATATTTGGTGCAATTTCGCCTACTGATAAGATAGGTATTGGAATTTCATCTTGATTTGTCCACATTTTATTTACTGATTATCAAAAACATATGATTTCCAAATGTTCGCACTGGTCCATTGATAGAAACCTTCAAGACTACTGTCTAGGGTTGTTAAAGCGGTCATGGTGAAATTATATTCAAGAAAAGGGTTGACTTACGGACGCTAAACCTCTCTTGGTATGGTATGGTGTTCATTGTCTACTGCCTGCTTCACTTACTTTCCAGTATGAGAGTCATACTGTCATATGACTACACTCTCACTTTGTTGCCAATTATTCGGATTCACATTTAAGTTTCTAAATCTATTTTTGCAGTTCAATTGTAACTTCTATATCCGCCTGGGTGGTCAAAGTACCCTTGCAGGCTCAACATCAAGTTTTTATCGAATTTGGTTTGTATCATTTACGGATCATTTGCAAGAAGTTTTTTCATGCCTTTTTGGTTTGCTTGGCCCAGGATCATCCACATGTGGAATGGGGGTGTATCGAGGAGGACAAGGTGCTGCATTCACCACTTCTATGCGCCTTTGGCATCTCCAGCGCCAGAAGTTCTTGCCAGCCCAGGCCCAAAGTTTTCGGTGTTTTCCAAGCCATGTCACAAAACAAGTTACAGCGGTGACATTGAGATGCTGTGGATTCTCACCTGGTTTGGGGCTACTTGTTGGGTTTCGCTCGTTCACTTGCTAGGCATCCAGACATGATAGAATATGAAATGACTCGTGGTAAGGTATTGGATTGTCTATTGCATGGTTGGTCTGGTAATGTATGGTTGCATGACATGTGCAAGTGCAAGGTTGGTGTGGTTGCCTGTGTCTGAATTCGAGGCTACCAAAGTCATTTTCAGGTTCAGGGAACTGCTTAAGTGTTGGATCAGACCGTGCCATGTCCGATGATCCCAGTCAGTGTGTATGCCCGTTTTGCAAGCAAAAGTATGGCGATCCAGACTTTGACACTGGGATGCAACACTTTCCAAACGATTGAGATTTAAACAGGATTTGAGCACAGACGCGTTGATAAGCTGAGTGAGAGAGTGATGAGTGATCACCGGTGGATAAATGATGGATAGATAGATTGATTATCTGGGAATATATAATATTGTGTATAATGTATTTAAATTGTTTTGGTAGATCAGATCAGATAAAGTATCCTGTGAGTTTTGTTTGGTTCACTCATTGTCTCAGTGTAATGCATTTGATGTGATGCAAACAATGGCCCTGGATGACATGATACTGACATGATCTAAGGACTGCCCACCTGGCCATACCATTGTGGTATGCCGGTGTAAACCGACTTCCAGCATCTGCAAAGAGTGCTTTTATGTACTCAGGGGCAGCTTTGCAGGTTCAAAGCAGAGTGAAGTTTGTGACGCAATCCAGCAGCACGAGACGGTGAAGGAAAAGTTTCTTTGCCGATTGGTTGTTTTTGATTCAAGTTCGAGAGTTTTAGTTTCACATCACCATTTATATGATCAATCAGAATCAAGGTGTCCGACACATGATGATATGATACTGTGGTATAATCTAACTTATGTATACATACTACTTATTATACTTATAACAGCAATTTTGACTTACAGGTTCTGTTGTGTAAATTCTCCAGAGCACTGCTTGAACAGAGAGATTCAAACCAATAGACTGACCATCCCTGGGCTTCAAGGCTGTCAAACTTTCTTAAATTGAGTGGTCAGCTGTGGCATTTGTTGTTTCGGCCTAAGGTTCTTTGGCTGCCGGAAAGACAAAATGCATGAAAGACTCTTGAACCCAGGCAAACGGCCCCGACATGCAAAGGTGAACTTGGACGAGTTGATAAAAAAGTCCGAGGAAGAGTACGTCGACTTCCAAGAAGCCCCTTGACAGCTTGCAGGGGGTAAACAGACACTGGCAGTGGTGCAGTAGCATGGTAGTTTTTGCTGTGCAGAGCCAGTAGCACTACACAGTAGAGAATCTAAGATGTAAGATGTGCCGCCCCACTAAGTGTGCCTGTGGTTTTATCATTAGGTTTTCCCTTGTTTTGGAAAAACTTGACTGATGCTGTTTTGTTCACCTGAGCCTGTGTCTCTGATCCTCTTTCGCTGCACTGCACAGGTGAACAAACTCCAGGACTTGAAGACCTTCTGCAACGACCCAAAGAACAACAAAAAGGGCTTGACCTTTCGAACCAATACCGAACGCAAGAAGTATGTGACACAGACTTTGGGCTTGCGGATAGTACAAAATCCCAGGGATGGTACTGATTGTGTCCCGGTCTTGGACACGGTGGTGATGCTCTCAGGACACAGACGCAGCACAAAGAGGGTCAAAGAGGAAGCTTTCCAGGACAAAGAAGAGTCGAAGGAAGCTTTTGAAAAGGCTGCAAAGCGACTTCAAGTGGAAACGAACTCGAAGGTCAGGGGCCTAGCTGGGCAAGAATCAGGAAACATTGTCCATTACCACATGTACAGGTCACATTTGCATTGACTGTTGAACTTACACTGGCCATGATCAGTACCTGGTCATCGACCGATGTATCTATGATTCAATGATCCACGTGTGAGCATTTGAGAACCTGTGAATGTGTGCCTGAGATCTCCATATTGTGAGTTGGTGTGACCTGTAAAGATGCAGTTATTTTGATGAGTTTGAATGGTTCAGATGCATGTGCCTGTACATGTAGCACTTGCAGTGGTAAGATCAAGATATAAGTCAACTATGTTATATATGTTATGTTATGTTTCATACAGAGATGACGGTTTTTGAGTTAGTCACTTTGCCAGCTTCAAAAACTTTTTGCAGTTTGCATTCTTGACATCGCTAACATCATGCATCCATCCATGCCGGAGGAGATCATGCAGGCTTTGGCAGAGGACAGTGGCTCTGATGACAAGAAGTCCCCAGCCAGTGACTCGGAGGACTCGTCTGACTCCAGCAGCTTTGCTGGAGTTTCTCGAGCCAAACAGGAGCCCGAAGTGCCAGCAAGCGCAAACAAGAAACAAAGTGCAAAGGGCAAGGCGAAAGCCAATGCCAAGAAGAGATCTGGAAAGACTGAGGCTACACAGGCACCATCAGCTGTGAAGGACAAAGCTGATAAAGCCGCCGATAAAGCTGACAAAGAGAGGAAAAAGGAAGAAGACCGTATTGGCAATCTCGTTGCCACCCATCAGAAGACTCTTGGTCTTTTGCAGGAACTGACGCCAAATGTTGTTTGGAGGAGCTTGGTTCGCACAGTGGAACTTGACAGGCGTTTGACCAAAGCAGCTGCTGCGTTGGATGAGTTGTCAGCTCTCTCCGACCCTGACACTCCTGAGCCTTTGAGAGAGCAGATTTCCACTTTGAAGATCGATCTTGCCAAGAGCATTGCCTTCGCCCAGTCCCTGAAGGCAACTTGCCTGTTTGTCAGGACGACGGGATCAGCAGAGATGTCGAAGGAAGTTCTCGAGGGCAAGGAGCTGGTGTCTTCCATTCAGAAATGTTGCACAAGCTTGCTCTCGGACAGCGCAACCATTGCTGACATGTTGCATTCCATTGCCAAGAAATTGTTCGAGGCAAGATGTGCATTTCACCGTTTCCAGTTTCCAGTTGTAGTTTGCGAGATGGGATGGGCTGAACTTGACTCCATTGGTTCATTACTGTATTCTGAATTTAGTCTTGTAGTGCCAGCCAGTCAGAAACCTACTTTTGATAATCTGCCAAGATAATCTATGTTATGCGACGTACGTGACATGTGATGTGTTTATGTGCCCATCTTCTTTTGGCGCCCCTTTGTCTCAGGTGGAAGACCATTGCCTTTTCTTGTTCCTTCAGATTCGAACCGGCGAAGACGGCCTGATTGAGCAATGCTCATTCAACCTTGGGACGCTATTGGCCATGAAGATTGGTAGTGAGAAGGACCAACAGGACAGTTTTGTCAAGGATCTTCTCAAGATCCAAACCAGGGCTTTGGGTGAATTCTTCTTTGAAAGGCTCAAGGGCAATACCAGCATTGCAATGGCTCAAGCGAAACTTCCACCTTCACTTTGCCAGAAATGCTTTGATGATGAACTCGATTGGTTTCTTGTCAGTCTGACTGTTTGATTCTCAATTATCAGGCAAATCAGGCATGACGGGCTAACTGAGCTAAAGTGATCATTGTCCCATTGGCATCCCTAGTGTGGAAAGATAGTGCCTTTCAAAAAATACCCAGGTTCAATCAGGTCGAGATCACATTTTGTTGTTTTGGAGAACCGTTCCATAATGATCTTCTTAGAATCTTGCAAGTTCCAGTTCAGCCATGGCTTGTCATTACACATTTCGAGTCAGGCTTCCTTCATCAAACCAGATCGGCTCCGTGGCACTGGAGAGCTACAGGAACCGCTCTGGATTCTCAGTAGAGAATATGAGGGACTTGCAACGTGTTTTTGCATGCCTCATGAAGGAGGAGGGTGCAAGCGAGCATCTGAAGCAGGACAATGAATACTTCCAGAAGGTTTGTGGCCCAACAGCTGGCTTTGGCGCCAGAGTGGTTGTGCCCATGTCATCGCAAGGCGAATGGAGGCAGGGGAAGTTAGGCTGGAGCGGTTTAAGTTCATCCTGTTTTCTGACTTGCTTGATTCATGATCAATGTCACTGACAATGTCAATTTTAATGTAGCAATTGTAGCAGTGTGAGTTGGGGTATGTTCGTGTGCCTGACTCATGGATCATCGTATCAAATCAAATCAAATCAGTTAAAATCAAAGTCATGTGACACATGTCACATCACATGACACATGTGATGTGTCGTTATATTATCCTTGTGTCCAGGCCAGGTCCGTTTTTCCATTTCCATTCATTAGGTCAGGGCAGGGTCAACAACCTCTGTCGAAGCTTTGGTTCAAAATCAGCAAATCCTGCAACTAATTTGCAAGATAACTTAATGGGAGACGGAGCACATCACCAAGATGTAGCTGTCTACGCCCTTGACACTCTCCCTGACACACTTGCAGATGATGGTGCAGACTCAGACGGTTGGGAGATGGTTGACTCTTCTCCTACAGTTGCTCATGATCCTCATGTTACTCACGTTGCAGGTGGAGGTGACGGAGGTGATGGGGGAGACAGTGATGATGGCATGTTGAGTGTACACAGTATTGACAGCCAGGGCAGTGGTTCAGAGCCACCTTCTCGAGGACCTCCATCAAGGACAACAAGTTCCTTTGTTACCACAATCAGGATGAAGCCAATGCCAAAGGCGCCATGGGACCATATGTCATGAAATGTCAGACAGGTTGCTTCTTTCCAGAAAATTGGTTTTATGCAGGCCGGCATTTCAGTTTCAGGGTGTTATATTTTTCGTTACATCCAGACAGCCTACATGTTGTGGCATATAATAGGACAGGACATGTGCTATATGATATCATATGATGACAGAGTACAGGTAAAAATGCATTTTGTTGCTCTCTTGCTTTCCTGGACTCTTTGACAGACAGCCCCTAGCAGGTGAAAGGGTCCGGTCTCAAAGTTGCTGTTGCAGCTGGGCAATCTCGCAGAGTACAGATCGAAGACATTGTTTTCAAGAGCCCTGCTTCGGTCCAGTTGCACCATGACCTTGCAATCGCTGAGACTGCCTATCTTGATGGCTTGGAGGCGAACAAGGCGAAGTGCATGACATGTCCACCTCACCATGCTCCATTTGCATGGCCGATGCTTCTAGTTTCACAGTCTGTGGTCCACTCGGCGATCTAAGATCGATGATCTATATGGTTCTGATTCTGATTATATAATATGATTCTGATTATATGATGGCCTAATTATATAATCGTAATCTAATCTTTCATCATTTGTGAACTGCAGGAATTGCAAGCTTTTGATCTGGTCAGGCCAAGTCCAGGGTAGTGGCATAGTGTAGTGCAGCCATAGTCATACATATAACACAGTCTGGCTTATACCATGGACCATGTCCATGTGCCTAATGTGAAAATGGGTGATGTAAACTGTTCTTTTACTTGTTTGTTTGTGTTTTTGTTTGTTCTGTCTTTTCGCTCCCGAGGTTTCTGAAGAAGTTCATGAGGGCACGTGGATGGGTGATTACGAACAGACTGACCACCAGATTGGCTACTGGATGGTAGCCGTTCAAATCCGTTCAATTTGGACTTTCTTTGTGCTGTGCTCCATGTACAGGCAAAAGTAACATCATGCACGCGGAGTAGTTGCGTGATGTTTGTTCATCGCCTATCCTATCCAGGATCAAAGTTGCTGATTGGCTTTTATGCAATTTGCTTTGCCAGGGTCTTTGCAGTTTTCACTGCAGTTCCTTTATGTGGCAGCAGCCGTACTGCATGAAAAGGAGAAACAAAAGCCTGCCCATGGTCAATGGGACAGTGGGCAGCTTTAAATTGGTCGCCACTCCTCAAACGGCATATCCGGCATATTGGCATATCCAAAGATTGCATCCTATAGGGAATCGTTTCGGCAGTTTGCATATCATCAAACAAACCATATATCAATGCAAGTGTGTATACTATCAATATCAATATCAATATCAAACCACTGGGCAAAAGAGTCACGGGTTTCAAAGGGCTAGCAATGAAACCAATTGAATCTCGTCATCATAGTCAGAGCCAGTCACATTCACAGATCAGGATCAATTGATAGTGAACCTCCATGGTCCATAGGTCCATATCCTGTCATACCAAGCCGTAGTCAGACCATACCATACCTCCCAATCACCTGAGCCTAGACATTACCTCTATCATCCTGCCCTCACCTGACAGGAAGCTCTGGCAACTTCTTCTGAACTCCCAGAAGGAGATTGCAAGCATGAAGGCTCTTGAGCAGAAAGTTGACCCCCTCCTGGAACGTTTCGATGCCATTTTTGAGATTGACATTTCGGACGAAAACTTGGATGCAATCAAGACAGCAGTGGAAGGAGTTGCAGAAGCAGGAGATCTCCTTTTGGCTTTGCGCAAGGGGGGCAAGGGCGAATGCGAGTTGTCTGTTGGCAAGATTCAGGACAAGATGGCTGCCCTTGTGAAATGGGCAGGGGGGATGTCCAAGATGAAGGACTTTGATGCAGCCTTGGGCAGCCTTGCTGATTCTGTGGGGTTGCAACTCAACATCCCTGATGATGCTAGCAGCAAGGACATTGCTGAGTCCTTCCCGCTGTCCTTGCCAACACTGCCAAGTCTTGTGGACCAAGCATTCCTTTTGCAGTGTTGCATGGCTACTTAACTTGTCTATTTAGAAGTTTCCACTCAGCTGGACATGTATGATTGGCAAGTCAAATGGGGTTTGGAATGGTTTCGTGATTTAATGAAATGATAAGAATTCAGAATTTATATGATGCGTAATAATATTAATGTATGCTGTATGAATGATCATATGATTGCCTCAAATTCTCCCAAGTGCGTAGGGCAGCCCACGAGTATGAGGAGTCATGTCATGCATCAGTCAGGCATGTCATGAGTCAAAGGGAAACTTTTGTTTTTGAAAATCATTCAGGAATCATTCATGTCAGCCCACTTTTGTTGCAGGCTACATCAATGCAAAGTTCGGCCTTTCCGACATTGACAACGAGGATCAGAAGATTACTGCCAGCTCATTCCAGTTCTTGCTAGAATGGGCAACACGGACACTTTCCAAGCAGAACACTGTTGACTGCCGGCAGGATGACAAGGTCAAGAGTGTGAGGATTCTGCAGGACTATGCAAAGGAATGCCTCAAGTTCTTTCCAGCCAAGGGCAGTGACGACTTGAAGCCTTTCATCGCCAGCAGCGCCATCAAGCAGATGTTGGAAAGATTGCAGCGTGTTTGCTATGCAGCCATCCTGACAGGCCTGATCAGTGGCGACTTCAAGACAAAGGACCTCAGTCAGATTCTTCCTCCAGACTTGAAACCAGTAGCCAATGTTTTGCAAACGAACTGGGATCAAGCCTGTGAAGACATTCAAAGGCCAGAAGGGGATCTGACAGGTTTCCTGCTGAGACTTGAGGTGTTTGAATCAGCCTACTCCGCAACCAGTGGTAAGTTTGCGTTCCTTGGCTAGGATGCAAGTTTGCTGGAGGCAACATGCAACCGATGCCGAGAGTTCCAGTCAGCTTTTAGCAAAGGCATTGGAGAGGCAGCTTCTGCCACCAGCCAGGTGGCCTTGCCTCCGCTGGATCGATTCATCTCCAAGTATGAAGCCATTCAGGCTGCAGTTGAGAAGTGGGACCTTCAGGATGTGGAATGGATCTTCAAAGACGAATCGGAAGCAGAGGTGAAGCAAGACATCGAAGACTTCAAAACTCACCGCCAAGAGTTCCTGGATATGCAGGAGACTCTGGCCAAGCTGGTTGGCCACATGGGCGTGACACAGTGTGAAGAGTTGAAGGCAGGCTTGAAGGTTTGTCAGGATTTTGTCCAGGAAGGGCAGTCCAAATGCAAGGTTGGGACAGAGTATGTCAGCTTCATTCTCTTGGCAAGTTGCATTGTGCAGAAGCAGGACCAGCAAAGCGTGAAGAAGGTCGATGCCTACTTCAAGAAATGCTTTGGGAATGGGTTTGACTACGACGCATTGCCAGCCAAACTTGGTCAGAACTTGAAAGCCCTGCAGGCCGAGGACGGCAACAAAAAGGAGAAGGCCGAGAAGCCAGACAAGTCGAAGAAAGAGAAGAAAGAGAAGAAAGCAAAGGACGCGGAGGAATCGAAAAAGAGACCCAGTACTGAGGCAAAAGAGCCCAAGGCCAAGAAGAACAAAAAGTAGGATGTGAGCCTGTTAGACATGCTGTGGTCTTGTGGCTATTTTTGACGACTGACAGCCACGACTCACAAGCCCAGACCTGCATAGATTTTGGTAGTTCAGGCGAGGTATGTTGAGTTTGTCTTTAGGTGGCATGTCATGTCATGCTTCATGGCATAGTGACCCACGGCTTGTACTTCAAATTCCTTCAACACAGCTGTCAGCTGGGGCCGATGGCAGAAGTGGAAAAAGAGATCAGATGTCCTTTATTCTGTGCTCATTATCACACCCTGGTAGTTCTTAAAGTATGCAAATCCTAGCTTCCTCCAACTTCTACTCACATAACATGGGTTGGAATGTACAATGCAGCAGACACAGTTTGTAGCACGAATGCATGAACAAGTCAAGACTCCGCAATGCAGGCAATTTTGGCAGGACAAGGGTATGATCCCTTGGACTTGGATCGGGAACCCTCGGATGATGCAAACATGATCACGAAGCTGGCAGGCCAGTTTCGTTGAATGTTTGGCCAACATGTCGGATAGACTCTTTCTTTCATACCAGCATCCATTACCAGGGTTTTTGCTTAACCACCCTCCCGCTCACATTTCTGTTTCACAGAGTTGAAGACCTTGATCGCAAAATAAGACGACTTGATATACGATCAACATGTGTGTGCACCTCAAATTTGATAGATGTTTGATTTTTTTTGCCTGGTCCCCCTTCCGCAGGAAATGCCATGACAACATCAGTTGTCGGAGCAGTTATGGTTGGAATGCTCCTCTATGTCTTGCCCCTTTCCGACGACGATGGGTTCCTCGACAAATTGGGATAGGATGGGGTGATGCCGGGTGATGCATTTTGGCATCCTGCCATTCTACCACAGGTTTGACCACAGGTTTGAACACATTGTAATTTGAATTTGGTTGTTCCTTCCGGACCCTTGTCCGCGTGCACCGAAAGAGACGCAGTACTGCAGGGCACGGCGGTTTTTATGTCATATTTGCCAGTGTACGCAGGGTTTCGCGACACCATGGGGTGGGGTGGGGCAGTGATGATGTTCCTTTGGACTTGA
>Ga0126342_10017405_pt1 | contig 12434 bp, 11 predicted proteins | sample Cyp1metagenome_FD_92528 | JGI IMG/M metagenome (GOLD analysis project Ga0126342, IMG submission 92528) | Coral microbial communities from Lord Howe Island, Old Settlement Bay, Australia - Cyphastrea 1 metagenome | ecosystem: Host-associated > Invertebrates > Cnidaria > Coral ... | reverse complement strand
CCATATATATATAACCATATATATATAACCATATATATAACCATATATATAACCGTATATATAACCATAAATATAGCCATATATATTTATATATAGCCATATATATAACCATATATATATATAACCATATATATATATAACCATATATATATATATATAACCATATATATAACCATATATATAACCATATATATATAACCATATATGTAACCATATATATAATCATACATGTCCATTCATCCAATCCCATTTGACCAGGGTCATGGCCTAGGTCAAGGAAGTCACTGGTATCTCTTTCGTTTCGTGGACCGGTGGGATGCTTCTACGTCTGTAAATACCCTCTGGTTATGTCAAAATAGCTATTGAACATGGCCCATTTATAGTTGATTTACCTATTAAAGATGGTGATTTTCCAGTTCGCTATGTTAGGCTATGTTAGTTTACCAGAGGGTATATGAACAGGACATCTTTCTTTTGTTAGTTGAGTTGTGTTCCTCCCTGAAGATCTAGTCAAATTTAGTGGAATTGGGCCTTCATGGTGTTTTTTCGTCATGATTTATACAATCTTAAAGTGAGAGATATTTGATCCCCACAATGTGATGCCCCCCAGTTAGAAGTTGCTTTAGATTCGCCCTAGTAACTATAGTTATAATGCCCATAAACCATAGTGAAATTGGACTTATTTGTACCAAGTTAGCTATCGAACGGGGGCCTCACATTGCACAATGTGGTGCCCAGCAGTCAAAGTTGGTTTATCAAAGGATGTTTAGTTGGCAAACTTCGGAGTCTAGGACAAATGTCAAGGGAAAGTTTTCACATCACCATGCCAACCATATTGCTGGGTAAATTATAACGACCTCACTGTTCTCCCTCACTGGAATCATAGTTAATAAGGGAAATCATCCCCAAATGGCCGAACAATTCAGGTTAGTGAAATATTATAATTTACCCAGAATATTGGTGACGCAACACTCAGGTTGGAAAGTTGATGGTAGCAATCAGTGGAACATTTGAAAAGTGGGTGACTTTGAGTCAGGGAGCCTGTGAATTTGCGGGTGGAAGGATTGGAAGTGAGCGAAACGCGGGCGGAAGAACCTGGGCAAAAAAAATCACCAGACTGTAGCGAGCGCTCGATTTTGTCCCAACACGCCATCCCACTGCATGGTCGGACCACTTTTGAAAGATTGTGTCGCAAAAATGTTGCTAAACTCACCGTCATGGCTGCAAGAAGTGAAGACGTGGATCACAGAAGTGGTCAGAGAACATTTGGCGAGAAGAGTTGAGACAAAAATTGCTGCTAGATGGCGTGACCCAGAGAAGTAGCTTGAGTAGTTGAGAAAGAGAAGAGGTAGCTTAGCGATGCAGCAGCTGAGAGAAGAAGTCGCTCCGAGAAGAGAGAACTTACAGTAGCACGGAGAAGAGTGAATTTGCTCTCACTCACCCACTCATTCATTCATTCATTTATTCATTGATTGGTTCTTTCTTTCGACATTTGTTGCGTTCACGAATTTGTTTGTTTGTTCGTTCATTCATTCCAATTCTCTTCGCTTCATTTATTCATCCATCCATCCATCCATGCATGCATGCATGCATGCATTCATTCATTCATCTATTCATTCATCCATCCATCCATTAATTAACCATGGATTTTATCATGCTAGCAGGGTGCGACGGGATATAATATATATATAGTGATATAATGTATGTATATATATATATGTTTTGATATAGTCATATTCCTCTATATTTTGAAACCCATATAGTCATATATATATATCACCTATATCATGTATACATATTTATGACATATGGTTTCCGAATCTAGGGTAACTCAAAATCCCTTGGCCATCAGTTTCCTCATGAAATTTGCCATGGGGGGAATCTCTCCACTCGACAGACCCACTGGGTAGATGCCTTGCCTCTAATCATGTAGGGCTTTCCATGGGGGTACCCGAATAGCTGGATGGTTAGCGGAAATCCCTACACTATTTTAGTCACTAAAACCCATAGGATCCATGTATGGTATATATGGTCACATTTACCATCAATATACCCCCAATGCTACTATATATACCATACATGGATCCTATGGGAAATGGATGATAACTGGGGGTACCCCTATCGGAAACCACCAGACGTGGTGGTTTTTTTTTGTCCGCAGGACTTCATTTGCATTTTCCCCGGGATCATGGAGATCTACCAGATGCGAACCGAATGGCATCTCGACATTGACCAATTGCCCCCCAAACGTTGATGGGTGAAAACATTGACTTATCCAGTGAATATGGAAATTTATCTGTTTTTTTTCAGTGATGAATATGTTGAAACATGTTTTTTACTGGTACTGTAAGTTGATTTATAACTGGGCAAATTATTAGAGTTAGCCATGAGGACAGGGCTTGCGTTTCACCATCCAGCACGGGGTCCACCCAATGGATGGTTTTCTGGAAAATGAGGTTTGACTGCTGCCAGTCCATCCTGCGGGGATTGAGCATCAAACATTGGGAGGTACCCTCTGGTAAACTAACAGTTTGCTATTGAAAATGTCCGAAAATGAAAATGGCCATGAAAAATGATGATTTTCCATAGTTATGTAAACGTTTACCATAAAATGATGGTTGGTTGATGAATGCAGGGGGTCTTACCATCGCTCCGATCCTGGTAAGCTGATATGAAACCTGGGGTAGTTGGGAACAGCTTGTAACCACTATTAACCATTTGTTAACCACTATTAACAATTTATTAACCACTATTAACATCTATTAACCATTTATTAACCACTATTAACCATTTATTAACCACTATTAACCACCCTAACGATTCCTCGGACAAATCCTCACCAATATGTAATCTGTGGTGGTTTTATTTCAAAGTGGTCAAGAGAGTCAAGTGGGAAGTTTCCTTTTAGGATTATCCTGGATTTGCTGGAGATGGGTTTGGTTTCAGTTTTTCCATTAGCTAATCTATCAAGTGGTTGTTGGTTGTGATTCTCCTAAAAGACTTTGGTGATATTTGTATACGGCATTTCATCACGCTGTGAAGAAATTCAACTTGACCAAATGGCTGGTAGGTTCGACTTAAGCAATGCCCAGTTTATACCTGGTTGATTTCCTGAAACATGGGATGATGATGATGATGATGATGATGATGGTGATGGTGATGGTGATGGTGATGGTGATGGTGATGCTGCTGCTGATGATGATGATGATGATGATGCTGATGGTGATGGTGATGGTGATGATGATGATGGTGATGGTGATGGTGATGGTGGTGATTGCTGTTATTCCTGCGGGTTTGTTTCTTGTTGATGTTTTCATTGTTATTGTAATTGTTATTGGCATTGTCATTCACAATTCATTGTTCTTTGCATGTTCACATATATATATATATATAGAATATATATATACACATACACACTGTATATATATATGTGTGTGTATCACCATTCCTTGTTTGCTGAAATTCTAGTGACTGGTTGAATTCAAATTGTGAACTCATCCAGCCCGGCCGTAGCCAGTGAAGCAGTAGATTTAGGAGATGACAGGTTTGGTGAACTGGGCACTGCTGAGACTGAACAACGTGCTTCTCAAGAAGCCGCTGTTTTACATGGTCTTACTGGTGCGTTTTACGTAGGGAATGGATGGATTGCTGGGGGTTGCTGGGATGATTATTACCAGTGATTATGGATCATTCCCTCATTCCCTGCTAAGCACAAGTAAGTTTAACATGGTTTAACATGATTTAACACGATTCAACCACCTCCCAAACATGACCTCCTCCCAATAATAAGGGTTCGTTCAGGCTTATTAAACACCAACCACAATTCATTGTAAACCATCTCAGCAGTGTTCAAAACCCTCTGTCGTCCCTTGATACTGGCTTCATAATGGATTTTAATAATTCCCAAGAATATAGGGTAGTATAGTATAAACCAAGATGGGAATTAATATTTTAATAACATCCCAAGATTTTAATGATTAATAGTATAATCGCCTAAAAATCATTCACCAACCCGGGTTTTGAATAGTGCTCATCTATTCTCTGGGGCGTTCCCTGGAGTAGTTCAATCCTCGGATGGTCTCGAATCCCCGCAAACATACAAGGCTTGGGGTGCTCTTTCAGTGGTCATCATTGACCACTACTCAGTCACTACTATTCTGAATATTCCTCTAGAATTCCATGATTTGTGGATCCCGCTGTGAATTCGAGTGGCGTGTTTGAAAAACGCCAAAACGCCACTCGCTGATGAACCAGGCAGAGACTCCATGAACTGGGCGAAAAGTGTCTTGAAGAAAGCAGCGAAAAGATTCTGGGTACCCGGCCTGGTAAACTGGCCCATAAAAACGATGGAACATCACCATGCTATTAACGGGAACATCCACTATAAATGGTCCATGTTCCATAGCTATGTTAGTTTACCAGAGGGTAAAGCCATGTTTTGGTCGGCTCATGGATTTGGCCTCACTGTTCAGGTTATGTTAATGATTCTGGGAGCGAAAAAAGGTCATTGAACCATCAAAGATTTTGGGTAAATAAATAGCGACCTCACTGTTCTCCCGAACCCTCAATAGGTTAGTGAACCATTATAATTTATACCTAGAACATGGAGTTTTGACCAAGAATTGATGATACAATGTGGATATACGTTTTGAACCCAGAATCAAAAACAATGCAATTCGACTGGATCGGCACTTTAACTTTAGTACTTCAATCATTTGGTGTAGATGGGGATATTGTAACCAACTAAAACAATTGCAGCTTTCTACGGCTTGTTTCACGCATTGTTGCTCTTTCAAGCGTCCAATGTTTGGGGTACAGTACTTCAGTTGACCAAGAATCAAAAGGCCGTCAGGGGTACAATGTGAGGCCCCCAAGATAGCTAAGTTGGTTTATAAATCCCATTGACTATAGTTATATCTGCCATAAACCATAGTGAAATTGGACTTATGTTCACCAACTTAGCTATCTTGGGGGCCTCACATTGTAGGCAATATTTAAGGGTGAGCCTCCAGAGAACATCTACTTCCGACCGGCCAAGGAGTTCCTCGGGTCCAATCCCATAGGATCCATGGTGCTATATATGCTAACATGACTGGGGTATATCGATGGGATCCATGTTAGCATATATAGCATACATGATATACATGGATCCTATGGGAATTCGGCGATGACTTCTGGACGACTCTCAGCAGGAGTGACTCTGAGTACAACTCGATCGCGAAGGATCTCCTGCGATGCGCCTGGAGAACGGGGAGGTTGCGACGCGCAGTACCTGGATGCCTTGTCAAAGCGCACGATCGACAACGTGGTGAACACCACCATGTCAAAGATTGAGGGCTCTGAGATCAGTGGGATGTTCACCAGCTCGCAGCAGATCAGGAAGTTGGAGGATTACCACCACAGACTCTTTCACACACTACTCTGTCACATACAGTATTGTCACACGCACACACACAACATTTTCACACACACACACCATTTTCACACACAACTGATCCAATACAACAAATACATACAAATACAACATTGTCACATACAGCTATGTCATACATGCACACACAACTCAGTCAGACAACACTCTGTCGCACACAACGTCGCATGCAACTCAGCAGACAAATCTCCGTCACATGCAACTCTGTCACACACAAGATTGTCACATCCAACTGTCTGGTTGGTGGTTTGGAACATGAATTTTATTTTTCCATATATTGGGAATAATCCTCCCAACTGACTTTCATATTTTTCAAAGGGGTAGGCTCAACCACCAACCAGCTGTCCTCATGTACCCGTGGCAGGCATGGCATTTGGTCAAGGGATGTCTGACACGGACACCTGCTGATATTGATACACTGCACTGGGGATTTTGACATATTAGAAGTTTCCCATACGTTCCCTATATAATCCCACATTTTTCCATAATTCTCACAGAGCTCCCCATGTATTGCTGACTTTACCTTATTGTCCATGCTATGTCAGCAGTTTCGCCCCTCGCAAGGATCGAAAAAAGTGATGAGGACGCATGGATTCAGGAGCTGCTGAGACATCCGGAGTGGCGACCGGATCAGGGAGCCGGTAAATTCCCAATCATGTTTTTTTTGTTGGGGAAACCCAGGAGGTTGGGGCTTATGGTACCCCAAGCTATGTTTGCTGGTATCTTTATCGTATCCTTATGGTCTAAATCCAACAGAGACCATCCCGAACCAACTGGATAGTAGTTTAATCCTGGGGTTTCTTGCTAGAAATGGAAAATAACCACAACCAACCAAAAAAAGTTGTGGACTACCAGAGATTGACCATGAAATGGTGCGTTATCCATTGGTAACTACTGGGATTCCTATGAAACCCTGTAAAGAATGGGATAGCAATGGGATTTTGCCCATCTACCAACTGGTGCAGGAAATTATTGTCTAACTGGGTTTGTCTGAACATAGTGTATCCCTAAATCCATTGGTTTACCATCATTTTCTATGTATATAATTGTATGACTATATATATATATACTGTACATATATATATAATTACAATGAGCCATGTTATGAGTGTCCCCACAGACAGACCCATGTGTTTGATGTTTTAAACCCCCATTACCTATAGTTATAAATATCATGTTAACATTCATAAACCATAGTGAAATTGAAGTGAGTTTTATACCAACTTTGCGATTTTTGTTGATCCCGGGGGGGTCTCCATACATTTCTATGCTCTAAATCCTTGGTGAAATCCAGCGCCCAAGATGATCCCGTGGTGAAATCCAGGACTGGAAGATTGCGATCGATGCTTTTCAGATGTCGGGTCGCCTGGGGACGCCTGGAGCTGGCTCAACTTGGTAAATCGATGATCGAATCCAGGGAAAATCGAACTATGAATCAACTGGGTAATCATCAGCACTGGGTAATAACCAGTATATAACCAGTTAATGATGGTTAATGATGGTTCATAATGGTTGATGATGGTTAATGATGGTTATTATAAGTTTCATGGCGGGTGTTCCATAGAGTTTTCTGGATATTTTACCAGAGGCAATTATTTCAAAACACATTGCCCGTCTACTTTTGTCAATGGAATACTTATCTTGTTGGTGGTTTGGAACATGAATTGTATTTGTCCATTAATATTGAGAATAGTAACCCCAACTGACGTTCATTTTTTTCAGAGGGGTAGGTATACCACCAACCAGTAAATATATAGTTAGTTTAAGCACTAAGCACTACAGTAGTACAGTATTTCAGTAGTGGTAAATTAGCACTAACCTAACCAGTAATATTTCACTAGTGGTAAATGAGTTTTCAACTTGGTCAACCACTTCTAATCCGAGAAAAATCGAAGAAACGTGAGGGTGAAATTGGAATTAGTAGTGGTAAACCTTCTCTGGATGGCTCATTTTTAGTATTTCTAGGTCGTTTTTTTCATAGGGATCTATGCTAGTCAGCCAAAAACAATGGGTTTCAAGATGATTATTTAAGCATGAAACAATAGCAAAAAACATGGTTTCAGCAACCAAACCAATCAACAAACATTTTCAGGAGATATCTGGGGGCATCATCTGGTAAAAAGGTGGGTATACTCTGACCAGCTGAAAAGATGCAGAGGTATCTAATCCAAGATTGGCAACGCAATATGATTTGTGAGGGTACAAATGGGTAAATCAAGTGGCGAGTGTTTGGTGAAAACTTGTGTACATATATAGATATATTCGCGCATTTCTCGAGATGCAAATGCAAATGCTTATGCGCACAAAATTGTGTACAATTTTCACACACACAATACATAGTATATCATATCCTTTAGTTTTTGGCTATACATGGAAAATAAACACAAGCAGCAACAGATTACATTTTGTTGTGGACTAATTACCAGTCAGATTGACCATGGACCAATGGAAACCAATGGAAACTGGATAAAAAAGACGGTGAGTTATCCTTCGGCTACGCTGATTAATCTTTTCATAAAATCTGGTCAGTTGGTTCAACGCTGGTTTGCCGTTGGATGTTAGTGGTGGATATATGATACTATGATACCCTCTGGTAATTTGTTACATAGCTATTGAAAATGGCCCATTTATAGTTGATTTACCTATTAAAGTGGTGATTTTCAATAGCTATGTTAAATTACCAGAGAGTCTACAGTTGGATGGCAGGCACACGTTTGTGATATCTACAGTTGGATGGCACGTACATTTGACCTATTTAAGACTCACCTGGGCCGCGTTGTGATGATTTTCAGTGGAGTTGCCCGAGTTCCCTGTTTTTGAAAAGATTCCTTTGACGTCTTGAAATGGAAGTAAGCTCCAGGGCGATATTGGATTTATCTTAGAGTCTTTGGCCATATTATTGTTTCGGTACAAAGAAAATTGATTTCTGCCCATTCAGTTGTCACTCCTTGCAAGTGTGCTTTCAGTCTTCTGTATCCTCTGGTAGTTTAGTATAGCTATTGACATTGAACATGACCAATTTTGATAGATTTGATAGGTAAATCATCTATCAATGGCAATTTTCCATGGCAAACAAAGAGTTAAATTACCAGAGGGTAGTGAGGTACTTCGACTTTGTGAAACTCTGCTCACATGGCTATTGAGATGTCACGGGATATTTTCAGGACCCCGAGGGCCAAAACCAAAAATTCAAGTGCTGTACCCGGCCTGGTAAACAAACATAGCTATTGAAGCCATGGCCCATAGAAATAGTTGATTTACCCATTAAAAATGATGATTTTCCATAGTTTTGTTAATTTACCAGAGGGTAACATCTCAAAATCTTGTGAGAACTCCACAATCCATTGGTTAATCATTCATATAGTATATAGTAACATGATTTTTCCCTGTTGAAATATCAGTATGGAGAATATACCCCATTTCAGGTACTGCGCCCAAGTACTTGCACATGAACCTATGAAAAAATCTTGGGTTGGCAGCTTGAGATTCCTGCTGAATTGGTATACTCAAATTCCTGGAGTCCGTAACAATCGCAAAAAAACATGCCCGGGGTCAACGTGAGAAAAATAAATGGTCACTGACCAGTGACCGGAAAAAAAAAACGAAAAATCATAGCCGTTTGAAGGTCACACCCTGCAGTATGTGAGTTCTTAAGGACTCTATTCCTATTCCAATGACTAATCGCTTTGCAGACCTCAGACACTAAGAAAAGATGAATTGCCAAGTCAACCAACTGGATGAGTAGTTTAATCAGTTTAATCCTTTAGTCTTTTGCGATTTCAATAGGAATATCTACATTTTCCAGCCAACTTTTTTTTTGCAGGATATCTAAGATTGGGATAAGTACCCACCTTGGCTGCTTAAAGGCATCCGCACAGAGATCAGCAGGGTCTTCAGCCACCAGTATGCACGCCTCGCACGCCCGAGAGAAGGATGGATCATTTTCTGTGTTTTTTTCTCTATCGTTCCTTCTTGTTTTTGTGACGCGTTTGGTTCTTTCTGACATGTTCTGTCTGCTTTTGGCTTGCGGCCTAAATCCTGCCAAAAAAGGTCTTGGCAAGCCTGCTCATTCAAGGCTTTCATTGCGTGCTTCATTGGTCGCCTAACTTCGCTGCAATCTTGCGACAATTGTTCTTTTAGCGGGCTTTATCCGGAGGTTCGAGCTTTCCATTCTGCGATTCTTCCCTGATTTTGCTGCCCCATGGCATGCGCACCTGGTCCACATAGGCCCGATCAACAGATTGGATCAAGTGAAGCCTATTGTCGGCGTGTCCGGTGGGATTGAAACAAAACCCATGACGGATCCATGGTGCTGCTATATATGGTAACATGGATCCCATCAATATACCCCAAATGTTAGCATATATGGGTATGGATCAATACCTATTAATTTTATTTTTAGGGGGATGAACATCCATAAATCCCAGCTATTTTGATGTGAACTACAGGGGTACAAGGTTTTGACACACTGCTATATATATATATATACCAGCACCATGGATCCGTCATGGGAAATGACATTGTGGGCCATTCGGGGCCCTTTCCACTCGCCATGACTGAGCCGCGCTCAGGATTCGAGTCATTCGCATCCTTTTCTGGCACCAATGGCGACATGAGGCGACGTGGGAATGGACCCTGTGGTTTCATAGTTCAGGCATTGGTATTATGATGTATTTTATGGGAAACGACCACAAATGGGCCCTGAGAATATCATTTATATGGACCCTGAGCAATGGACCCTGTGGTTTTATGGGAGTATCATTTGGAAGCGTTCAAAATAAAATCTGACCCCCCAAAGCCAAGAATGGAATGGTGGTGCATTGCAGTTGAATTCATCGATATATACTTTCGGGATCGATTCTTGATGGTTTTGCAAATATATCGGAGAATCCTTCCATTGACTAATATTTTTCAGAGGGGTTGAAACCACCAACCAGTCATGTTTTTTGCGAGTCATTTGTACCTATTTGTTTGTGAAATCAACATGTTGGATGTGATTCAGAGTGAACTCCAACCAATCATGGCAAAAAAAACACCATATTTGACTGTTTTGTTTTCATTGTTTTTTTCTTTGGAGGATGCAATAGCTGCTCTACTCCATCGAAACAACCGTGTCACACCCTTCATGAATCGGATACATGCTGTATATATATAATATATAACATTATATAACTCTAAGTCTATATATATACAATTATATATATATTTTATACCTTTCATATGCAATCTATTGATCCCTACATGCCTACAATTTTTTCATGCGTATATATATATAATATATATATGTATATATATACATACGCATGACCGCTTGAAGCCCCAAATGCCATCCGTTGCAGGTCCAAGTGGTGGTAGATGGCATTGTCTCCGCAGGCCGGTGATCCCTGGTCATTGTCGCCAAAATTTGGAAAAAATGTCAGTTGATTTGGAGGATTATGGTTCTATCATTTGGTTACCACATCAAACCATAGGGGTATAAGTGGATCATAATGGGATGTAATGAGGGTATACCAACTGCATTGGGAATATCTATTATTACTGGCTGGTGGTTTGGAACATGAATTTTATTTGTCCATTCAGTTGGGAATAAGCATTCCAACTGACGAACTCTATCATTTTTCAGAGGCGTAGGTATACCACCAACCAGTTTGGTTATCATATCAAACCATGAATCACCATCTATACGGACCAGTTTGGAATGTGGTTTATGATGCCCCAAACATTGCAAATTTCGGAAGGTGGGGATGGTTTATCAGTAAATTTTTCACAGGCATTTTGGGTAATGATCATGAATGATCGCAATTGATGGTATATGATTGCAAACAACGGCGATATCCATCAGTTCCTTCGGCTAGCTGAATGATGTTTTTGTTGGAAACGAAACCAATCAAACAGGTTCATCAAAAACATAATCCTGTTTGTTGAGAGCATGTCATTTAACTTAAGTGTATAATATATAATATGTGTGTGTGTTGTGTTTTTGATGCATGTTTTGTTTTGTGTGAGTCATCCCCATTTGCAGATTATTCTGCATTAGTAGGTAGGGTGATAGGAAAGAGCTATGTGTTCTCCGCCTTTTGCAGGTCCTATTATGGTTGTAGCTTGGCTGAAGTTGGTTGGGGCAGTGACCACTTGATCTTGATTGATTAGTGGTGCCCCCTGCGTACCTAACATGCCTAAGTTGGTTTATCAGTAGAGCAACGAGGGTTTATGGATGTTTATGGCGATCAGAACAAGACTTAGATGATGAGGGCACCACCTTGTTGCTGGTTTACTACAATGTGAGGCCCCCGTTCGATAGCGTTCAGTTGGTGAACATAAGTCCAATATCTATGGTTTATGGCGTTTACAAGTATAGTTACTGGGGCTTTTGTTAACCAACGTTCACATCACTGGGGGCCCTCACATTGTAGGTTTTGGGTTCAACCCATAATGAGAATCCCGCCCATCAGCGAGTAAAAAGGGATTACATACCCTGTGGTTATTTAACATAGCCATGGGAAATGGCCCATTTATAGATGGTTTACCTATTAAAAATTGTGATTTCCATGGCTATGTTAAATAACCAGAGGGTAGCGGGTTCTGAACACTGCTTTGGTCTTGTTTCAAAGACACTGTTTGTCAAGTTGTTGATCCATGCACATGCATGCATCTTTCATTCTGCGCGTATGTATTGTGCAAACTATTGTGAACGAACAAAATGACCCACGATCCTTTATGACTTATGATGTCCCATTGAAGATTGTTGGTCATTTGCCATGTATACAGTGTATATATATATATATGTAGATCTATTTAAGGGCTGCCGCCCCTGCCGCCGACCCCGGAAGAAGTGGCAAGGAAGCAAAGCTGGCAGAAAAACGCTTCGGTGCGTTGCACTTTGAGGTTCTCGACCTTTTTGCTATGTACATCCTTGTGAAATATATTTGATAGGTTTGAATTTTCATGTGTAAATGGGTTTTTCATTTGAGTGCATGTTAATACTCTGATCTTATGGTTTTAT
>Ga0126342_10017404_pt1 | contig 12434 bp, 11 predicted proteins | sample Cyp1metagenome_FD_92528 | JGI IMG/M metagenome (GOLD analysis project Ga0126342, IMG submission 92528) | Coral microbial communities from Lord Howe Island, Old Settlement Bay, Australia - Cyphastrea 1 metagenome | ecosystem: Host-associated > Invertebrates > Cnidaria > Coral ... | reverse complement strand
TAACTTCCGTATATTTAAGATGGTTGGCCGGGCCAGAGAAAACTTGCCCGGAGGTAGTATAAAATACCTATTGCGTTGTTTAAATATCCGTATATTTAAATGTAGGTACCGTAGTAATATACCCCAGTCGTATAGGTTACCCTCTGGTAAACTAACATAACTATGGAAAATCACCATGTTGAATGGGAAAATTCCCTATAAATGGTCATTTTCTATGTCGCAAACTGTAACAAATTACCAGAGGGTACCCCAGTTGTATAGGTTATTAGCAAACTCGTTGGGTGAGTTCCAGTTCCGGCTTTCACCTTCGGACCTGGTCGAGTTTTCTGCCAAATGGCCAGTTTCAACGATCAAAGTTGATGGTTAGCCCAGGGGCTCAAAAGCACATGGTCACTGTAATGATGGTTAGTCCCAATGTAGCGGACCTTTTCAGGTTGTTGAATCGCCCTCTGGTAAGTTGTTACAGTTTGTGACATAGAAGCCATGACCCATAGAAATAGTTTGCCGAAATTAAAGATGGTGATTTTCCATAGCAAACTGTTAGTTCACCAGAGGGTAATATAATTTACCCAGATCCATTTCCAACAACAGTTTCAAACATGTCCCTCTCGTAATTTAAGATCAGTATGAAATTCACGGGTAAATCATCATGTGTATCATCATCGAACTAAATGGGTCATCTAGACCACTGCTATGTTGAAGAACCGGATGCAAATCCTCTAAAACTATCTAAAAATCACATGACGAATCACTACTAAGAGAATTCTCCCCATAAAGAATCCCCGACAGATTGAAGATTAATACCAATCACTGATTATTGATATCCCCATGGATATTCCCACTACTTCGGACGTCGTCCGGAAAAAACGGGGGGTCCCTTCCAGGTGCTCACCTTCTTGGCGACCCTGAGGCGCCCAGACAATGCCAAGTTGGTGACCCTGAGTTCCAGATAATTCCAGATATTGCGTTCCATCAACTCATGTGTATACTATTACATTTATATAATATATACTAGGTCAATCTTACGTGGATACTTTAATCCTAACTAGTCTTTTGGTATTAATGGAAATATCTACTAACCAGCAAAGAATTTAATTTTTTGCAGGGTATCTAAGATTGGCAATGTATATATATGTATATATCACAATTGTCAGGGTTGCTCCAAGCTATTGTAGGTTGTAGGCTTCCTACAAGGTCAAGAAATTGGTGATTTCACTTCTTGATTTCGCCTTCGTTTTACCCCCCCCGTTGAGGATCCAATGATACCTATAGGATGTTGGAACCTGACTGTTGCTCATACATGCTCAATGTGGAAAGCCCATTGATAAACCATTGAACCATCCCCATGTCATCACCATAGGCTTCGGTAGACCATCCACAAATGCTTTCCTCGTCTTGTTGGACCACTATTCTGGGTGGTTGGAGCCTGAAGTGTCCGGAACCTTTGAACGCTTAGAAGTTGGGCGTAACCGGCGTAACCCTAATAGCAATTGGTGGTGATGTGGGTCGATGAAACATCCCATAAGCATCGCCCATCATGTCCCATCCCTGATGGGTACCCTCTGGTAAACGTTTACAGTTTGCTATGGAAAATCCCACCAGTTTTTAGCTGGGGTAAATCCACTATTTCGACTGGGCCATTTTCAATAGCGAACTGTTAAAAATTACCAGAGGCTAATCATCCATTTTTACATCGCCCACTACATCGCCATTGTCGGGATACCCTGTCCTCACGACCAGCACCCCTTCTTTCTTTATCCCTTCCGCCGGTTCATACTAGACACCCCCCAGAAACCGCGCTTTACGTAGTAGGGTATTTTAATATGGATATAATATATATATATATGATAAATTTATATATATATCATATAATACATATATATATATATACATAAACACATATGACTGGGACCGGTGACCATTTAAGATGTGTGGATGATTATATCATCCAGGATGGTGCCCCCCAGTTATGTAAGTTGGTTTAGTTTCACCCCATGAATACTATACTTATAAATATCATAAACCAGTTCCTTGATGATTGACACCAGCTATAAGTTGATAAAATATAATCCCATGAATACTACAGATACATCTACCACAAACCAGAGTGAATCATATTCTCAGAATATCCTAGCATTATCAGAGATCATATACGTATGATAATCATTAGATCCCCATAATAATCTAACATACAATGTGAGGCCCCCCAGTTAGAAGTTTGTTTATAAGCCCCAGTAACTATAGTTATAAGTACCATAAACCATAGTTATTGGAGTTATGTGCACCAACTTAGCTATCGAACGGGGGCCTCACATTGTACCTATGATATCCCCAATATATCATAAGGCCGGCAACTGTTCCTATCAGGCCGGTGTCGGGGATGACCTGCAGCTCTACGATGCCTCTGGTGTGGAGGATCAATCAGGCTACCTGTACTCGGCGACGTGGAAATCGTCATGTGAAATCATCATATGGGTATGGATCAATACCTATTAATACCATTTTTAGGGGAATGAACATCCATTTACCAGCTATTTTGATGTTCACCAGGGGTACAAGGTTTTGACCCATCCCCATATGAAACCATCATGGAACATATGGAAAAATTATCATGGAAATTATCATGTGAAAAAAGATGTGAAAAAAGAAGATGAACATATGGAGATCGTCATGGGAAAAAAAAAAAACTTTTGAAAAAATCATGTGAAAAAAGATGATTATTCCATGGCTCATGGTACTAAATCATAATTATCATGAAATCATGTCATTATGTGATCACGGGATATGAATGGAGATGATTACAAGAATTCTGACATGTTTTTATCTAGATGGCATTACAAGATCCATGAGAACTACTATGGCATTCTGGGATATCTATGGGATATTACATGATATTACTAAGCCATATCATTAATTACAAGAATTCTGGTTCAAATCTGGATGGCTCATGAAATCATGACATGTTGTGACCATCATGGACTCGTGGACCCACTGGATGGATCGGAAAAACTGGGCGATCGCTATGCTTCCTGCCAAGGGACCATCTGAAACATGGACTTTGAATTTAGTTAGATATCCATTTATAGTCATTTATACAAAATTATGGGTTAATAATGGATATTGAATGGAGGTAGAGGGTGAAAGGAAGAGTTGGTAAGAATAAGAGTTATTAATACCTTCAAAGTTTTGCTTTTACTCTATTTTATTGAATGCATATGTATATAATGCAATGTTTAACGGGATACCCGATACAGGTGTATCAATCAAGGCCGCTGGGAAATCCCCACACTAATCATGTTGGATGAGGTACCCGGAGGGTATCCCTTTTGTTTGCCCAGATTGGGGGAGTTTAGGATCCCCAGTAGACCCCCAGTGATGATGAACTAAAAAATTGTTTGGCTGCCGATAATGCGGATTCTTCTATCATGGGGATTAAACCTCAGTATCAACAAGTACGATGGGACGGTTGCAACCAACTGAATGGTGTATGTATATATATATATATACACCCATAGGCACGGTTTCTTTTGGTGGCCATGGGTTTTCCTCAACCACCTAGTAAAGCATCCCTTTTGGCTGACTCAACCACCTAGTAAAGCATCCACGGGCTGAAGGCCAACCACCAGAAAAGTCAAGGAGTGTCCTTTGGTTGGAACATGTTGGAACCATTTTTATTGTCCATATCTATGAGAAACTTTACTGGAGGGTAAGGCTTAGAAATATAGACAAAAATCTCCAGATGATTTGGTGAAAACCCTATTTGGGTTGCCAAATTTCTCTGTGATTTTTTCGGATAGTCACCTGATGGTAAACATACAAAAAACCTAAAGAGAACCACCATTGTTTGTGGTTAAATCAACTATAAATGGCCATGTTCAATAGCTATGTTAGTTTACCAGAGGGTAAAACCCATGGGGTTGTCGGATATCTCTGTGAGTTTTAGGATCACCTCATGGTACCCCAAAATTTGACCATCGAATAGATCCGCCAGGGACCTCGCTTCGCTTACATTGTTTGGCACTCAGACTGAGAGGTGTTCCCAGTTTCCAAGGAATCGTTCATTTATGGGTAATACTTATGGAACTTCTAGGTTTATGATTTCCAGAAGTTTTACCAATATCAATCGATAATTTGATTGTGACTCATATTCCATTCATAGGGTGTGGCCGAAACCTTGGAAAAGCAGAAGGCGCATACACAGATGTCCTGCGGGTGCGTTCCGGAGAATCCCAGTGGATGTAGCTGACTGACAACCATCACCATCCATGGGATGGGATTGGTATCAGCAAGGGAGTATCAGTCTCAGGCCGCCAATCAAATCATTCATCTTCATTGTTATTGAGGTGACCCTTTGACATTCAATTTCGGTAATTTGTGACTGTGGGGAGCAATTATTGATAACTTAGGGTTTATCAATCCGTGGTTGACATCAACAAAGATGAGAATGTGCATATATGTCTATGTGGGTGATGTATTCGAGAGATTCCAGAGGACCTAGAGATACGGATGATACAGTGGCAAGTGGTTACTAATCCTATCCTCCTCATATTGAACACCCCTGACTGGCTCCGTAGAGATCTATTTGTTGCCTCCCCTACTAGTTGCCATAGTTTCTGGATGTCTAAAAAATGAACGGCTGAAGGGATTCAGGAGATTGCATGATACAACCTAGGACCCTAGGACCCTATAGGTCCGAAAACCCAGGCGCTTTAGTGACGATTAATACGAATCATACTCATTCATACTCAACTTATGGAGGTCACAACCATGGTGAACCAATGGGGTTTTGGCCAATGATAAAGAAATGGATATGGGTCAATACCTATAGATACATTTTTAGTGGGATGAACATCCATTTACCAGCTATTTTGATGTTCACTAGGTACCAGGGTTTTGACCCATCCCCAAATCTTTGGGGGCCTTGAAATCGCCATAGAAATGGTCCATTGACTCCGACCGAGGCGGGGATCTACAACCTCCCATCCAGCAAGGGTCCACCCCTGGAGGGAGGTCCTATGGCAGAGGCGCTGCTCGGTCAGTCGTTTGCCACTGGTTTCATTTTGCGATCTTACAATGTGTTGTTTTTTTTTGCCCCAAAAACGATAGGTGGCAGTGTGTCAAAACCTTGTACCCCTGGTGAACATCAAAATAGCTGGTAAATGGATGTTCATCCCACTAAAAATGGTATTAATAGGTATTGATCCATACCCAGGTTGTAAATGGTTGTAAGATGTTGTAAGATTTTTGTGGTTGGCAAAATCACTCAGTGAGGCACTTTACTTAGTGCATGTCACCCCGACGTGACTAATTACTTGCAGACGATGGAAATGACCTTGGAAATGATGCGCAAGAAAGCTGGATCATCTGCTGGTAGACAACTGATCTCTAGCGTTGCCCACGGAGTGCTGCGGAATTCAGGAGCTTGCTGAGCATAGACGTCCAAGGAGATCAATAGCGGCGCAATTTTTGTTTCAGCATATCCTGACGCACAAGAAAAATCAATAGAAGCAATTTTTGTTTCAGGATGAGTATGTCCAAGAGGGGCTGTGAAAAGGGATGTACGTCCCATGGATCCAAAACGTACGACGTACATGGCAAATATCACTCCATCCCACAGCGGATGGACCTTTTGGGTGCTGAAAATCCGAGGACCTAAACACGGTGATCTATGTTTATTTTTAGGGGATATTTATGGATATTTTGTATTAGGCTGCCCCTAATATTCCAATGAACAACCGAACCTAATGAAAATAAAAAAGCTCGATTTCAAAGTTGATTAAATCCCTGTTTAAAATCTATACAAAATATGATTGCCAAAAACTGGATTTCAAAGCTTTCCCCTAATATATATTCCAATGAAAAACCTTAATAATAAATATAAAAGCTCGATTTCAAATTTGATTAAATCCCTTATTAAAATCTATACAAAATATTGCCCAAAACTGGATTTCGAAGCTTTCCCCTAATATTCCAATGAAAACCTCAACAAATAAAAATAAAAATAAAACTTGTCAGATGGGACCCTAATAAAAAACCTCCAGGTGGCAATCTATTTTTATTAATAGGAGGTTGAACCCATTGTTTCACCATCCTATTCTCCTGTTGATTCTCAATTACCACAATTAAGAATCCGATTGTGCCCAACCACAAAAACCCGAAGTGCCAGACCAATCCTGTTTTTTTATTTTGGGGGAGTTTCAGCAATAGGAAGAAGGGATTAAAGATGGTGGTTGGTGTGGCAAACCATCCCAAAAGGAGGGCATATTTCAGGTTGGTGAATTTCACCAATTTCGGGCAGACTCAACAATGTTGTCAGTTGATTTTCTACCTCTTTGACAACGTGTTTTTTGTAAAGCAATGGGGTTCCCATTGGGTTGGATCATTTGATTATCGGAAAAGCAGACAGCGTTTGGCAAATGTCCGACCTTAAATGAGGATGAGAAAAGACGGGGATGCAGCACATCAAACAAACATTATTCTACCACAATTCAGGATTTTCTTTGAAATACGCACGTACATGATATGCCACTAGAGTCACTAGAAAATGTACATGCTTTCTTGTCACATGTTGTAGTCTCATATGTTTTTTCGTGGTGCAGTTTGTGACATCTCCCCTTTATGGATTGCCTCCTGAATCGAGTTGTGTGCTTCCGGAGCGGCCGCAGAACGAGTAGTAAACATCTCCATATCGAATCAATTCGAATCATATCTACATTATATCTGTACCGCCTATACCTTCACCATACTGCATCCATAAATATCCATAAATATCATAAATATGATACATCCTTCATATAGCACTATTGAAGAGATCCTTATCTGGCCACTTTGTGGAGGCCCTGGCGTGTTGTGATGTGGCCTACTTCCCTACGGGTTGCTCACTGGCTGGTGCCCTCAGCGAACAAAAATTTTGGACGGCCCTGGGGCCCAAAGATTCTGGAGATGGAAATTATTATGGTTAGTAGATGTTACTAGGCGTGATTATCTCCAAATGGTCGATTTTGTCAGGTTGGAAGTACTGTAGATGATCCAGGTACTGGATAGTTGTGCGCTATTTTTTCACTATTTACTTTTGCTTTTATTTTGCTCACCTTGTTACTAAATAATAATTTGAAGGTTTCCAGAACCAGGCTGCCTGGGGAACTCATAAGCTTAGAGCGTTTGGCTGGGAATCAGATTTCAGCAAGCCAATTACCACTGCGAATGCGCCTTGGTTGAGCAACGCAGTAAGCCGCACCTTATCAGCGGCTTCACCGATGGATTACTACGCCGCCGTCATGACCGTAGAAGCCATCAAAGTGAAGATGGGCATCAAGATGGAAGAGAGCGCAATGATCACCCTGAATGACGTCAGGGCATGGATGCCGAACCAGTTGATGTCAGAGATTGAGCGGCTGCGGTCCAAGTACATCGATCTGAAAATTGATGTGCCGAAGGGACTTGCCATTGAGCCAGCAATTTACGGTTCTTGGAATGAGGTTTTGAACCAGTCACTGCAGGGGGGACTGTGCTGGACTGGTCAGGGGTTTGGGGGCTCACCAAGAAATACGACATAACACTTCACCGTGTGTATCAAGTATGCGACATCTTCTGTGTTTCGGTCAAGTGCTTTTTCTTGCCTGTCAAAGGAATGGCATGGGATGGTCACAACTGCCCAAAAAATGGCACCTATGAGACGAGGGCTTTGATGCTTTCAAATCTACGGCTCGTTTAGGACTATATTCGTATATGCCCTCTGGTAATTTAGCAGGTTGCTATTGAAAATGGCCCATTTATAGTTGATTTACCTATTAAAGATGATGATGTTCCATCGTTGTTTGTATGTTTACCATGTCGGGTATTGCCCCCTGGGCTTGTGCATCCTTCCTGGGATATCCTGAAATCACAAAATCGTACCCCAAAATCAGCGTATCTTTTTGGTTTTATAAGAAAAACATCGAAAAACCACATAGAAAATGGAGGTCCCCAAATTCAAGAAACAGCTCTTTTTTTGTTGGATGACTTCGTTGCCCCGAGGCCGACAAGAGCAATGTCACAGGGGTGGGAAACTACATGGTCCCGCCTGGCATGTTTTCCCGGCGCCCGTGACTGGATCCCTTTGACTGGAAAATCACCAAATTTGAATAGCTAAGTCATCAAACTAAATTGATCTAAATTATTAAATTGACCATTGTCCATAGCTCTGTTGAATTAATAGTTAAAGTTAAAGCATCCAACTAAATGACCATTGTCCATAGCTCATTTTGCAGTGATTTCTTGGGGTTGAAATTGACCGTGAAACATCAGAAAATATCCTGGATAGCCCTATTGGAGATGATTGTCAAACTCAGCCATGAAAGTGATTCCCTTGTTGATGGGTTAGACTACTAACTTACACGCCAACCACGACAGTGGTATTTTTTTCATGGCTCAACTGAACATACGTTGGCTACTTTTTGTGCTCAATTGATATCTCGGTGACCCGGTCAGCAGGGAAGGAGACAGCCAACCACAGCAATAGGGACAACATGTTGGAACCCCTTGACACTTGACCCCCCCAGGAGCTACAAAACAAAAAAAAGACACGTGTTTTGTTATTTTTTCCCCAGGACAAACCCAATGTGGTAGACTCAGTGATAAACCCCATCCTTCTTTTGGGTTATGATATCATTTAGTGTCGTTTCGTATCCCATCTTTTAAAAATATGCTTTGCAAACATCCATCATTTGACAAATTGACAAATCCGCGGCAAGCAACAGGCGCATTGTAATTACTATCCAGTCACTCGCGAGAAGGACGGAGATGGCAATGCCGCTGTTTGTTTTTTTCACTGGTGGTCATTGAAATTGAAAAACCCTCGGATAATCAAACGTGGCTGGCTGGAAAGCCCCCCCAAGCCTATAAATTGATGTATAAATGGGAAAATCAACTATAAATGAGCAGTGTTCAAAACCCCTGTTGGTTGATGATTAGTTCGGGGATTATACTACCCTATGTATTGGGGATTCTAATAATCCATAGGGAAATCCGTATAAACCAACCAGTATAATGGAATGATAGAGGGATTTTGAACACTGCTCAAATGGGGAATTGTCCATTGCCATGTTTGACTACCGGAGAGTAAAGACCACTACTCCCGCCAATTATTGGTGGGTACCCTTTGGTAACCTGACATAGCTACGGAGAAACCTCCATTCCTAAGTTTAATGAGGTAAACAATATACAAACGAGTCATTGTTCATAGGACAAGACAACCGAAAAATAGCCTATGAATCCCATATTAGATCCGACTGAACCATTTATATAAATCAAGTTAAATCCTTTTGAACCCCCGTTAACCCCTTGTTAAGCCCCATAAAAAATCAAAAAAACATGTCAAACCTCTGTTAAATTCCATTGCATCAACCCCAAAAATCCCAAAAAGTATAGCTATATATTATGGCTATATATCCATATATATCCACATATATGAACTTGCATGGATCCCATTAAATGATGACTTCTCTCAGGTGTAGCTACGAAAACGGAGAAAAAAAAACCATGACCGCACCAGGACACCATCGCCGAACGATTGACGACAGGTCAATTGCTAGCGCTAAAGGTGCCGCAAAAGGAGTGGATCGGGTTTTGGTGGGAATTCTAATAGTAATAACACTTACATACATATATAAATACATATAATATCATATAGTTCATATAATGATATAGTTGCTTAGGCATAATCCAGTGGATTAATCATAGCTGGATTACCTGGTGAAATACCTACTATACCAATGTTATGTTTCGTGGATATAATCATATCAATCCAATTGTTGTCTTTGATATAGTATTTATAACATCTTATAACATTAATCCATATTAATCCACTAGCAAAATACTTAGATACGATGATAATACAAATATAAGATGTGGAGTAATCCATATTAATCCATGTTAATCCACTAGTAAATTCCCTCCTGTAAGATGTGGAGTTTACCCACAAAATCAAAGTAGATCATGTTCCTAGGGAAACCACTGGTGGGTTCCACCACATAACTATGTCTATGAACAGGTTCCCCCTATGGTAATGATACGCTCATAGTTATACATATATTTATATAATAATAATAACAATACAATAATATCAATGAGAATATCAATAATATAATAATAACAATGAGAATTATAATTTATATAATATCAATAATAGAATAATAACAATGAGAATGATGACATACATGATGATTTACAGAATGCCCTCCCTACTCGTAGCACTCCAGATAGACGCTTAAAAAACCACCCCAAGCACAGTCTCAGAAGGTGTTTGAAGTAAGAGAAAAAAAAATAACGCTAAACTAAACCCGGATCTGGGAATGCTTGGGTGGTAGTTGATAGAGCAATAGGACCAAGCATGATATGCAGAGAATTGACAGGATCTGTTAGTGGGGTATATTGGCGGCTGTGAAATTCTATGGTATATCATACGATCATATGGCATGCCTCTTCAAGAGGTGTCGCTTCAAACAATTTGGAACTGGAATTTGGAAGCTAGAAAAAAATTAAAGAAAAAACAACTTCAAAAAAAGCCAAAAGAAAGCAAAAAAAACACTTTTGGGCCGCCAAAGGGGCACTCCTTCTTGTTGCTTTTAGCTTTATTTAGTTTTCTAAGCTCCCAGCACCCTTGTCCAGTGAGTTGAAGACGCAGGTCTTGAAGAGACATGTGACGTGTGTTTCACGGCCGTTTTGACGCGGGAAAATGATGATCCACCATGAAATTTGGGGATACACCAGACAGACTCGTGTTGGAAAGCCAATTTTTAGAACCCCAAGAATTGTTGGAAACCCGTAGTTTCAAGTCGCTTCGGCCCAAATTGGCAAGGTGAATAGCACCGCACTCCAGCACTTGGTGAATATGACCTGGCAACCCGTTTTCAGAACTAGTGTTTTGAAGAACCTTGGGATCTTAACCCCCTGGGAACATCCAATGGTTGCGGCTGAAGATCTCCCAGTTGGCCCAGTTGGCTTAACCGAACCCCATTAGCATCCAGATCTCAACACTTCGAACGTGAGACGTGTCCCAACGTTGGTTTATGACTAGGTTGCGGTTTGTGGTAGAAATATCATGAAATATCTATACATAATGATACAGAATGTGGTTTACAAACTGGGGAAGCACCTTGCAGAAGAATGTCATTAACCTTTGATCCCCATTGTTTCACGTATTTTTTTCACGTGCACTCCATGGTGAAATGGCAGTGACTGATTGACGATCACCCAACCAGCAGTGGCTGGATCAAACGTGGGGGAGGCGGAAGAAAATGTTGAGAAAACTCCATCGTTTCCAGTTTTGAATCATTCATTTTTGGTTGAGTCACTATTTGGAAGAACCCAGCTACTAAAACTTATCCGGTTTAGAATTCTCCTTGTTAAAACATCCCCAAATGATCGAAGTTCAACACCCAGTTCTGGGGCTGATGTTTCTTCGAACGCCAGGGCGCATTGCAAAATTTGACCACCTATGCCAAGCCCGTTTGCAAAGAATCTGCCAGGGAGCTACTTGGCACCCAATGGGCCAACGGCCAATGTTGATCGTCATGGTCCTGCATGAAAATATCTTGCCATGAGCAGCGATGTGTGTCTTCCCTGTTGACAAAACCCTGAAAGGTCCGGAAACCAGAAAAATTGCGGAGTTTACTTTATATAACATGGACATTATGTAACCAAAAATTGGTATTTCACCCAAAAACTTGGGATCCAATGTACTTGGGAACCAATATACTCGAATTTACGTCAAGTGCTTCCCAGACTCAAGGAAATTGGACTGACCAGAAGCTTATGGAAAAACAATGATGAAAGCCATGGATTTTCACATGGTCCCCTCTTTCGGACATCCATCCAAGGTTCGTGCAAAGCTCGCACCTTGTCCTGCATCTTCATTTTAAGTCGGCGGTGAAGAGTAGTAAGATTCTATTGGAAAAATTGCAGACTAACCTTATATGAGAGTGGGTCAAACCTATTATTACCATATTTGGGGGAATCAACATCTATTAACCAGCTATTTTAGGGTACCTAGGGTCCCAGGTTTTGACTCATAGCCAGATGTGGTAAAAGCCATGGCTGCGAAATTTCCCTTTGCATTAGTCATTAGTCCGTTGATATATCAAGTTTGAGAGGTAAAGTGCCTTGGTTGGAAAGTCATAGGGAAACGTAGGGACCTTGGAGCATGGTGAGGAAGTCCCTCATTCCAATTGGACCGATATCGGGGCCAGATGTTCGAAGCGATTTTTGAGGCAAATCTCAATACCCATAGGATCCATGGTGCTGGTATATATGCTAACATTTGGGGTATATTGTCAATGGCCATTTCAGGAACCTAAATTGGAGGTACCTAACATATATAAGGCCTATGTAAGGGCTATGTAAGGGGATATACCCCCAAAATATGGACTTATATGGTACAGTACCTCCATTTTAGG
>Ga0126342_10017403_pt1 | contig 12434 bp, 12 predicted proteins | sample Cyp1metagenome_FD_92528 | JGI IMG/M metagenome (GOLD analysis project Ga0126342, IMG submission 92528) | Coral microbial communities from Lord Howe Island, Old Settlement Bay, Australia - Cyphastrea 1 metagenome | ecosystem: Host-associated > Invertebrates > Cnidaria > Coral ... | reverse complement strand
TCCATTTCGCCCCAAAAGTTTGGATTGCTGTGCCATTTACATCGCGCTGAGGTTCAGAAGACATGGTTATCAACAAGTTCATGAAGGGCGGTTTGGGCATGGTAATTGCGGTAATTATATAAAGATATTTGAGATTGAGAAAGATGTGATGCTGTTGTGATATGCTAGTTAGTTTGTATGTATGCTGATATGTGGTAATTAACCCCACAATCTTCATAATAAATCATTATGAACATTATGTTGGTTATCCCCATAAGTCTAGCAACACAATTCTATTAAATTTATGGTGCAATTATTTGCCAGGAATATTTCTAGCAATTATGATTTCCAGAAAGAAACCTATGAAATAGATAAGGTAAGGTGATATATATTTGTATATGCTTCGATGAACAGTATTTGATATAATTATGATGATTATGTTATATAATTTTCATGGATGAGATGGATGAGATGGATGAGATGGGTTGATATGATGAGGCTGTTATGGTTTTATGGGTGATGTCTGCTAAAATGTATGCGATGATGATGGGGATGAGCATGAACTGGGGGCTGAGGCTCCCTAGCCTATACACCCTCCAGTCAATGAACATCGACATGGCAACAAACATTGGGAAAAAACAATTGATCCAAATTTCTTCGTTTTCCCAGACTAGAATATGATCTGGTCACTTGCGGCAAACCTCTGCCGCTATTTGCATTCACCAAAACAGATTACAAACAAACTGTCATAATATTATTCCGTGATATTCCGTGACTGTCAATGACTAATAATAAACCTTTGTTTGGGTGGTGGACAAAAATCGTGATCATTCCAATCATTTCACTTAAAACTGGTGCCTTTCAGAAAAACATCGACAGGGATTCTATCAACATCCCTGCAGGTGATGGCGAATGAGCGAAGCGTGGCAGCCGTCCAAAGTGCCTGTACCAAAGCGACCGCTGTCGATTTGAAAAGATGGGGCACACGACACACCGGAGCAGTGACTGCAAGATGAAAATTGGGGATTATCATAATCCGTTTGATGAAAATCCTATTGACCAACCAGTATAAAGGGAAGAGAGAGGATGTTGAGCACTACTCACCAGCTCAAAAAAATTAATATGGTAAGATGGGATATGATACAATTGGAACCCTTCGTTTGACAATTACTGTAGTCAATTAGATCAATGATATGGGCATTGGGCTACATGGATCAAAATGGGTAAACATGGCATGGTGTGATGACAGCGATAAATGAAAAACGAGTGGTGGCTTAGTGGGTCTTCCTATATTTGATCCATACCCATCTGGCCTATGTCAATGTTGATACTGTAATCCCATCCTCCCCCTAGACCCCCGGATGTAGTATTGGATGTCTGCATTTTGGGGTTCCACATGCTGGGTTAGTTGATAATCATTGGGCTGGGATTATCGATCAATTTTATCCGTGTCCTATGTCAAAACCGCCAGGGGCCAAGAATCTCATCACCCAGATGCTGACCTTTGACCCCAGCATCCGACCCACTGCCGAGGTGGGATGGGTGAGAATGGGGCAAATCGAACGCTTCATCATCAGTTTCCCCATGAAGTCACATCCATTTTGGTGGGTTCCTGAAATGGGGGTAACCCCCAAATCATCCCATTCATTAGACAATTTTAGTAAACCTATGGTTTTGGGGACCCCAACTTTTGAGAACTCCCATTTTTTGGTGTTATTCGCCGCTGTCAGACGGTGCTGATGAGTCCATGGTTGAAGTTCAAGGCGGGGTGCTGAGGCTCAAAAGGGGGGGAACCAAGCTAACCCGACAGTTTTCAGCTTGGTCAAATCCATATGCTTGGAAATTGAGGACAATATACTTGCTCCCTTCAACTATCAAATGTTGGCTGATGTTTGGCATGGTTATTGGATCCCATTTGAAACCCTGAAGCCATGAATTTTAGCTGGTGATATTTGGCCTGGTCTCAAGATCTGATTTGAAACGCTGAAGCGGTGCCATGAATATTGGGGGTCATTGACTTTGAGCCAATCCCAGCTCTGTGGAATGCCCAGGAGACGCCGAAGTCCACTCCTTTGTCAAAAGACTTCGTCACAAGGCATGGGCTCGGTGTGGGTTCTTGTCTAAAGGTCGGCCAAAAGTGGATTTCAGCAACAAACTTGGAGATAAATGGACAAGGAATTGGGATTTCCAGCAACTTTTGCGTAATATATACCTTTTTCTAGTTGATCACGGATCTGTAGGGTTTGGAAGATTCGAGTACAAAAACTTCATGAAACTTCCAATTGTTGGATTCCACAAACCCTGCGCTGATGCTTCAAAGTTGACCCTTTTTCTTTTAACGCTCTCCTACTAGAACCTGACACGTGGGCAGCTCGGTCGCCCCCGCCAGGTTATCTGGTTTCCGCGCATTTTCGAAACTCAAAAAGGCACGGGGCCCGTGCAGCTTCGACGGTGGTTGCACCAAAGTCATGAAATGCATCCTTTCGAGAAACAAGCACATACCCTGAAAATCCCTGAAACCCATTGATCAATATTGATCATTTGCTTTTGAATTGTGCTTCCCATTTCAAAGTCTTGGTGTTGGTTGCAGATCTAGAATCTAAACAGATATCCAGTTGGTAGGTGGCGTTGACAGCGCTGGCACAGCAACTGCCAGATGCTGCTGGGGCTGGAATGCGATGCCGGGGTGGCAGGATGAGCTTGCGAACGGCACTGGTCAGACTGGAATAGGCCCAAACTTTGAGACATAAACACACTTACCCTCCAGTAAATTAACATAGACCCTGGTAGATAGGGGTTGGAAGACTAGTTTCCACTATATATAAATTGGTCATTTTCAGGGTCTATGTTAATTTACCAGAGGGTATTCATTAACGGACAACACAAGTCAAAGTCACTCTTGTGAAAGAAAGTTCCATTGACACCAACAGCTTCAATTCTTTAAAAACGGGTCTTTGGCTAACCCGATCAATACCACGTCCTAAGTTTCCAGAAGTCTTGTTTCGCCTGGTTGACCTCTGCATGTTGCAGAGCATGGGGAATCAGCTTGGCCCACTGTGCCCTCAAGTCACCAGGGATTGGCTCTAAATCATCACCATCTCCACCATATATCTACCATATTTTGGGATGGGTAAACGGGTAAACTGACCAAAAAACCTATGGGTCCCATAACTGGCAACCAGTGGTGCTTCCATGAAGCCATGGCATGCCATGGCAACTTAGGAGAAGATCGAATCCTTGCAGAAGACCTTCAGAGCTTTGGATCAGCGCCCCTGGCTTTTTCGCTGCGAAAAAAATGATGCGGGTAGACTCGGTAGACAGAGGTTTATATTTGGCCCCCCAAATATAGACAGAATATCTCAGAATGATTTCCCCACTTCAAGCGATTTGAATTCCCATCGAAGCACCTTTGCACTCCGTATTGAATCGCTCCAAGTTTGCCCTTGGCTGTGATTCCCACTGCTATTGGCTGTCAATTCTTAATGCAGTTTGGCCAGGAATGGCGATGGCATGCTCTCCGTGGAAGAGATTCGGGCTAGGGATCCCAGCGGATGCCAGTGGATCATTGGCCTGCAAAAAAGGGCTGGCTCATTAGATGACCTTCGTTGGGTTTAGCAGCTACAAGAGAAATGTGTCAAACAAATTCCATAGATGACCTTCAATCTATGAACTATGAAATAGCATGTGTGAAGCAAAGAGGCTGAGACGGGCCACTTCAAAAGCTGCAAGAGATGATGTTTGAACTCGAGCACAGCCCACCATTATCCTGCCAGATCATCATAGATCATCTATTTCTTGCAAAAGGAACAGCACCAACTTTGGAATTTTCCCTGCCCAATGTTTTCCCGTTTGAAATTGAAATTGGACCTGGCAGGAAGCCATCGTCCAGCAGGGTTTGAAGCCCCCCAAGGCTCTGGAGGACCTAAGCGAGGCTTGATTCACCAAGATTTTTCCAAAGTACAGTATCAGATTATTGATGTATTTGATTGAGCTAGCTGGGTTGCTGCGGATGGCAAGCACTTCTTTTCACGCAGTGGTTTGCAGGACATTCTGCAGGCGATCGACTGCAATGGTTCTGGAAGCCTGGATTACACCGAATTCCTGGCAGCCATGTTAGACCAGAAGGTCTACATGCAGCGGGACTGCTGTGGTCGGCACCAACATTGCATAAACTTGCCAAAAGGTTGCAATAAATCTGTCTCAATCTGGATCTCATCTAGAACTGCCGGGTGATTTCAAGAGATTCTTGATGATATTTTATCACTTTCTGATTTTAAAAGTCCACGTTTGGAAATCAAGCCAGCTGACCAGCCTTTTAGATGGCTGGGTAGCTGGTCACCACCGCTGTATGTTGCGGTTAGGACGTTTGCTGGGCAGCGTTCCGCATTTTCGACTTGGATGGTGACGGCAAGATCACGCGAGAGGCAATCAGTCACCCCAGATGGTCCCAAATGGAGCATTACCCCCTTTTGATCACAAAACATGACTAAAACCTGTGGGTTGTCGGGTAACCCAGTTTTGAATATGACCCATCCCTATATTATACACAACTCATCATGATTCATATATCTCTGTGAGCACCTCTATATCCGGTACAGTCGATCAGCACGGTGTGTCATGGAATCAGACATCTACTGATTCTTGCGTCGGTGCATGTCGGTGCGCAGGAGTTGGGCAAGGCGCTGGTTGATGCTGCCTTTTTTGGCCTATTAAGGGGAATGAATCTGAGAAACCTGCAGCTGAAAGTTTGGGCCAGACTTAACAAGTACAGACGTAATTATTTTTCTCGTCACATCAATGCCCAATCCCCCACGGCTTCGTGTATTTTTTTTCAATCTAAGTTGATTCAATGGAGATTATCATGATTGATGTGATTTCTCTTGATCATCACCTCCAGAACCCATTACCATCACCCTCACAACCCATGATGTTCTGATGATTCTGACACCCACATTGTCATGCCGCTGTGAATCCTTCCCTTTGGCAACGCAAGGTTTTAAACGGCGACTCTGTGCAAGAGCTCTTCGGCACGAGCTCGGGGAACCCAGCTACTTTGCTGGTTCAATCCCAATTTTGTTGGTTAACGGTTAAACCACCATTTTTGTTGGTTCAGTCACTTATAATCATCTCATTTTGGTGGCCAACTCACCATTGTTTAAGACAAATCGTAGGCCAGCTGTAAAGCGTGAAGATTTCTGGGTCTCAGGGTGACAAATTTCGACATCCTGATCATTTTGATCGGTTGCATAAGGCCACCATGATGGTACCAAGACAGCAGATGTCAAAAGTCCCAGCACCACAGATCCATTGCAGGGAAGATCGAAAAGATGATTGAAGAAGTGGACAAGGCAGGGTTCTTGAAAAATCTTGGCATCTTGGATACCGAAGTTTCCGTAATCCTGAGGGTAGGGATAACGAGATGATCTATTTGAAGAGCTCTTGGAGCTTGGTGTTGTTGCGTGGATAAGGATGAGTCCGCTGTGGAATGCAGACACGAGCAAAAGCCACACATATAGATGTGATATCCCCTCTGGTAATCAAACATAGCAATATAATTAATTAAAACGAAACAAATCATAGATGATTTTCCCATAAAACATATAAAACCCGCCATTCATAGGGGAATTCCCATTGCCATGTTTGAGTACCAGAGGGTAGTACATCTGAATGGATCGAGAGATTTGGGCTTTTGATCCGTTTCTTCTGGTCATGGCAGCAACCGCATCTGCCAGGATGGTGACGGAGCTGTGGACTTCGAGGATCCAACTTTCATCACGCCATTCTTTTGGAAGAAAAGGATGTGGCTTAAATATGCTTAGATGTGAACGGTTCTGCAGGTACCCTCTGGTAATTTAACATAACTGTGGAAAATCACAATTTTTAATGGGAAAACTCACTATAAATGGCCATTTTCAATAGCTATGTTAGTTTACCAGAGGGTACACATTAGGGATAGCCGGTTGATGATCATCTCTGGAGATTGAGCGAAAGCTGAATTTTGAGCTTCGTTCTGGGGGTTTGCGCTGGCCCATGATTCGCCACGAGCGCTGGCGAGGAGTTCTGTGCCATGATGTCGTCCAAGGCCCTGCCAGTGGAGATTGCCTCGCTGCAGATCTCCAGTTGGCGTTGGCAAAAGATGGGATTTATGAGTGAAAAATCATGGGTTTCCCCGTAAAAATGGGGGATCACCAATATTAATTCTGGATTTCCAGATTCAAAAACAATTGGGGATCCAGATCGCAAAGTCATGAAACATAGGTACGAATTGGGAATCTTGAGGGAAGAGCAGTGGTTTGGGGGGAACCTCAACATCCAACTTGAGGCCTGGCCCACTTGGGTCAGAATTCCCGCAGGCCGAACCGCCGAGTAAACGACAGAAGCTGAACTGAGCCGCTGCTTCGTTTCGCCAACAGACATGCGAATGCCAAAACAAGGCTGCATATCCACAGTGGTGGAGATATGATGGTTGCAGAACAACAAATCAACAAAATATATTTTGAAGTATGCCGAGGCATCCTTTATAATTGACACACCCACTGTGCCACGCATGGGATGTCACTTTTTCCAGGGGGGATTGACAGAGGTCAGGTCAGCTCACCGTAGCGCATCATTTTCTTGGCGCGTGGGCCACTGGGTCCGGGGTCGCCGTCCACCCGCGTCGTCCTGGCGCCATGCCAGGCTGAGGTGGGACCCCCGAGTGCCGAGTGGCACTGAATGAAGTCAATAGAAACAGCCTTTCATTTGCGGCAATCTTCGAGACAGGGGATATACAGTTGCTATATGTTGCTATAGAGGATACTTTTTTTGGTGTTATGCCCCTGCCCCTCAACCACAAATCACGAAACCAGCCTTGCAAAGGCCACATCCATGGCTGATGACGACGTCCCTTGGATTTCGAATATCACTTGTGATTGTTGGAGGTGGCGCCACAAGAAAACACTTGAGATTAGCTGAGGGATCTTTGGGGCATTCATCATTCACCACCATCAAACATCATCAACCATCATCAAACATCATTATATAACCATCATCAAACATCATTAACCATCGTTATATAACCATCATCAACCATTACCCTCTGGTAATCTAACAGTTTGCTATTGAAAATGGCCCATAGAAATAGTTGATTCACCTATTAAACATGGTGATTTTCCATAGCTTTTTGTATGTTTACTAGAGGGTAACCATCGCCAGAAGCGCTGCAGGTAGCTGATTTGTTGGACGAAGCGCTGGAGACCGCCAAGAAGGACGCGCCAGCAGTGCCCTGGCCTTCGAAAAACACACCATTTTGATTGGACGAATGATGGTTGATGATGGTTAGGTTGATGGTTAATGATGGTTGATGGTGTTTGACGATGGTTATATATATAATGATGGCGGATGATGGTGAATGATGGTTAATGGTTAATAATCGTTACTTAAAGATTTTTTTTTTTGATGGTTATAGATGTTATAGATGTTATATAAAGATGATTTATGATGGTTGATGATGGTGAATGATCATGATTGATGTTGTAATTTTGAATGTTTAGAGAAATTGGGCGGCCCTCCAAAATTCCATTTTGGAGCCAACACTTGCTGAGGAGCCAAAGCCAAATGAGCCGAAGGATTCGAACAAGGCCACTGAGGGAACTGTTCAGGGCAGGCCCCCTTTGTCATTACTTCCAGCCCTGCCTTTCAAAAACCAATGTAACTTGTTCATACTTGTTCAAGTTTGGAAAGTTTGGAACGAGGACTGAACAACTTGAACTATCAAAGCTGTCTGCTTTAGCAACGAAGATTTGTTGCGACCCTTCGTAATTTCAACATCACCAGGACACAACACACTGTAGGCAAAAGCTCTGACCATGCCATGGAGAGGGGACGAAGCTGAGTACCTCTTTGTTGCTGCTTTTACCTTTTGCACCCTTTTGCTATATCCCAGATTATCCCATTAAATTTCAGCTCTGCAAACATGTGGGTCATATGACTGCGGCTCCACGATGGGTTCTGGGTAGCCCAAAAAGAACGCCGACAAATGTAAAAGATAGAATGATTGCGACAGTGGCTCCCATCCCTCCCAGGAGAAGGACAAGGAGGAAAAGGTGTCCAAGCTGCAGACATATTTCTGGACGGGACAAACTAATATGGGATCCAAAAAGAATAAAGACGATCTAAGAATCCAAGAATCTAAGAAGTTCCAGCTATACTCGCCTTGCCATGATGGATCCTTAGGGATGCAGTGACTTAGACTGAGGATCGAAGCCGGAGCAAAAGACGCAGCCGATCCAGAAGTCCGGACAGCTCATCTTTCTATTCCAGTGGGATCTTCTATGTCGGAAGAACTGGAGTAAAATCCACAGAGTTTCCATAGAATGGATGACGAAGGATCCTCTATTTTGAAAAAAGTTTATCTATTTGTTCCAGTGGATCTTTTGGAACCTCTTCATTTCGGATGATGAAGAAACATGGTTTACTGTACTGGTGCAGTAAGCAAGGTCGTGATCGACGCAGCGGCAGGGGGACTCAGATTATTGGTAATGGGCATGAAATTTTGTCCAGAATGTGGAACCCCAGATTGCCTGAATTTCACCAAACATGTATGTCGCACATGTTGGGTGCTTTACCTTTTGAAGCAACCGCTTCAATGCAGCAATGAGAAAAGAGGATAGAGGTAAGTGTGAACCATGTCAACCATCTTTCGCTGACTTGATCACTGATCACTAAGTTAGTGTGCACTTTCAAAAACTGCTTAGTGAACCATGTCTAGAGCACCCCCTGCAACATCCTGGAACCTATCAGCCGTGTTCCAGAATTGGCATCACCCACCTCCAACCACTTCACCCACTTCACCTCCACTTCCTCAAGACAATCAAGGGCCAAAGGAAGCTTTGCATCACCCCTAGACGGCACTGTGTTGAAATTCTCGAGGTCTTAGGGTTGACTTAAATTCAGTTGCTGTCAGTAAACTTACACTTCTGGCGGATTTATGGCTACATATCAACAATATCCGGTTGCCAAACATCAAAAACGGAACTGGTTTTACTGTAAACTTAGATAAACTTAGTAATTGGATGTAATTGGTGTATAATGGTGAAGTATTCCCTTTGTTTGTCAATGATTTCCCGATGTTTGTCGGTTACATCTTGGCTGTTTGATGGGTCTTCCTGGTGTTTTGTGGATCAGCAGCTTAGGTAGTCGAGATCGCTTTGGCCGAATGAAGCGGAAACGGGACTCCACGGGGATGTGGGAAGACACGGCAGGAGAATCCAAAAGATATAGGGAGGTCGAAACCTATGACCTATGATTTAGAGATTTTTGGGGATGAACATCTTTTCATTTTCACCAGGGTACTAAGTTTCTAGGGATTTTGATCCATAATGGGTTGAGTTGAGGCACATATATATATAATCGTTCATTGTATAATGGATACACATATATATATGTATATATGTGTAATGGACATATATATATATATATTATAATCGAAAGCTGAACATAGTAATCCAGTAGACTCTAAAATCCAAAGGGCTCTTGATTTGAAGGTTTCGACATATTTTGACGCCCTACATCCGGGGTTTAATGACTTAGCCATCCAAGACAAGGGTCATTTAGCGTAGCGCAGGACAAATCCCGTGAACGTGGAAGCCGGTCAAGAGATAGAAGAGACAAGGAGCGGTGGAGATGGGCAAGTTCCAGGTAACAGGGAAACAGCAGGTGCAATCTAATATGAACTGTTTCAAAAGATAAGTCATAGACAAATCATGATAATTCATAGATAAATCGACAAATCACATCATCAATCTAATGTGATAACTTATTGATAAATCATGATAATTCCAACACATAACTCTGTGTTTGAATTGCATGAACTAGCATGTTCTAACCAAATTGCAAGGTTGGACACGTTTTCTATCGTTCTGTCAGATTTATTTGTGGATAAATGATTTGTTAAAGAGGGGATAAAGTTATCTCTCAGTTGCAGGGAGACTGTCACGCAAGAGGCTGAAAACTATATGGACTCCACGGACTATTACAGATGGAGCATCCCAAGCAAGTTGAATGGCAAATTTGAATTTCTATCCTTTCTTTGGATGGTTTCCTATTGAAAAAAGGGCTTTCCCTACAAGATTTTGGGGTTTCCGTGGCTCTGGAGTGAGGATCGCCGGCGAAGCCGTAGCCGTCGCCGCAGAAGCAGGCTGGACTTGACAACTGGAGAGGAGCTGACAACATCAGATGGGTGGAAAAATGGTGGGTTTTACTCTGTGGATGGAAATTGTTTTTCTTAACTTTTTTTCCACAGTTTTTCAGCCAAACCCAAAAAGACAGTCTTTGCCCCTGTTTGACCATTCGAATCTCTGCTGGGAGGAATCGTGGTGGCCGGCGAAGAAGGAGTCTTCAGATGTTTTCAGATCACTTCCGCTCAACCTGAGTTTGAACTGAAAATGGGGTAACCCCCAATCTACCCCTTGGTTTATTCTTTTAAAAAAAACCATTTTAATAGCAATTGCTGTATATCAGGCACTGCTTTCCTCCAGCCGTACACACCCCGCATTCTGGTGGTGAGGACCAGCAGTAGCCGCGCCAAGCGGAGAGCCGCTGGGCTGAGTTTGATGTGGCGATCGATCAACTATCAACAGATATGGACAGGGTTGCTCCAACCTTTCTGCTGGGGAAATGGTGATTTTTCCCCTTTGCTTACCATTTGATATCTGGGGTGGAGCAACATGGAGCAACCCTGATCAATCATGACGTTCCGTGGAGAGCAACAACTATGAAGCCAACCAGCGATTGGTTGAATATTTTTTGTCTGCGGCATGCAAAGGGACTATGAATGACCAAGACAGGGGTCCATTGGTTGTGCACGTTTGTTTCTCTGTGAGCATGCGCATGCCATGCTGCTCTATCTTTGAAACGTGTGGCTGAATGGTGGTTTGCCCTGCTGTTTCGGTGGCCGTTTGTTGCCCAGCCATGCACGCTTGGTATTGACTCAACGGCACGATTAAGGCAAGAGATCGTGACCGCGATCGGGAAAGAGAGAAGGAGAAGGACGGCTGTGTGGTCTTTTTTTCCATGTTCTTTCTTAGTTACTTCTGAACTGAAACATGGAGTTCAAAAAACATAGTGGGTGACTCGCCGATGAATGGCCCCTGCCTCCCATCCCCCTAGCGGCCCTAGCGGATAGGAAAGAGGTGGCAAGAAGGAGGCCGGAGATGGCTTGGGGCCGATCAAATTCAGAACTGCAGTACCGGACAATTTGGATATCTTTGGAGAATTAAAGTCATGTAAAAACTCAAAACATCATGTAAAAACATGAAACAAAACAATCAACAAAATCCATTTACAGTACATTTCCATGTTTTTGGACCAAAATCATATTTAAAAAACCATGGATTTTCCGGCAGATTGTCCCCGGATTCAGGGCTCCAGCTCTCCGAGCCGGCGGCCACAACGCTCCGCCATCTCTCCGGAGTGCCTTGGTACGTAGAAAAAAAAACGAGTTCTTACTCTTTTAGTAGTAGGATCTATTTATATAAGATAATATAGACATATAGTAGGATATATATATATAGATAGATAGTAGGATTTTTATATTTATATTTAGTAGGATATATATATATATTATGATTTATATACATAGATGGATGGATGAATAGATAGATGGATAGTTACCAGCCCCTTTTGAGTAGTTTTTTTTTGAGATAGTACTTAACCCTTCCAAAACCGCCACAAAAGGATAAAAAAGACACCCCCCCCCACATATAGCGACCCCCAAAAAGATAGAACAGTGTTTCCAGGATATGAGATGTTTCCTCCATAATTTCTAGGTGTTCAACTTTTCATCTCTATGGGGGTTGCTTAATATACAGACGCACATGGTTTGTCTCAAAGTGAGATTGACTTTCAAATAGACATTTTTCAAAGGGACAGTGATGATTGAAAGTGTAGATTGTATTGACATATTGTATGGGTCTGAAAACGGGTATCCCCGGTATCCCCCCAAAATCCAATGGATTCTCATCATTTTCTGAGCCGGTATGAGCCTTTGAGGTCGATGCCAAAGCTAGCTGAACCTCCAATTTCTTCTCCGAAGGAATCCGAAGGGACAGCCCAAGGTGGAAAAGGTGATGAACAGGTGAATGGGATGCTGATGGGATGCTGATGCCATCCCCATGGCCCACCACGTCTCCCTGAATCCGAACGCATTGATGTCTCAAGCTATCCCTTTCTGGTCGGTTGAATCAGTTCATAAACGTATATAATCACAGATATTGGCACATTCCAGACACTTTTTATTTAAGGGCTGCCGCCCCTGCCGCCGACCCCGGAAGAATTGGCAAGCCGTCAGAACATATATATGGTACAGGCCTGCACCCCCCCCCAAAAAAAATGGGGAAAGGATGTTTCTGGGACAGTTTTACACGCATTGTTGCCTGTTATGGTTTTTATGTTAAAGGGGAACGTGCGTTCCTTGG
>Ga0126342_10017402_pt1 | contig 12434 bp, 11 predicted proteins | sample Cyp1metagenome_FD_92528 | JGI IMG/M metagenome (GOLD analysis project Ga0126342, IMG submission 92528) | Coral microbial communities from Lord Howe Island, Old Settlement Bay, Australia - Cyphastrea 1 metagenome | ecosystem: Host-associated > Invertebrates > Cnidaria > Coral ... | reverse complement strand
TGTCTTGGGGATGGGTTTGTGAAAGTGCCAAACAATCTTTTTCAAGGTGCAACTCCATGAGTTTTTCTATGTCGACCATTTGTTGGAAGATGGAATTAGTGGAAAATGCATGAAAATGCTATGGCTCACTTCTCACTGCAACGGGGCCTCGATAATTTTGAGTGTGTGAACCACAGCCATGATGTATATGCATACGTGTATGGGAAGTGTGTATAACCAAAATCGCCTTGTTTATGTTGTTTTCGATTTCCCCTGGGAAAACAACATGGTAATGGAAAACCCCCACTTATAGTAAATTCATGGATGATTTTTCCATTGAACTCCCCATTTAGTTCAGGGATGTTCAGGGATTTCCACATCAAAATTGCCATAAATCAACGGCTTCCCAGGTAGCAAGGCTGGTTAGAGCGGATTCAGAGGGAGCAGCAGGAGATGCAAGCGAAACAACCGAAGCTTTCACCACCGCAGGATGGGAGATGTCGTTAGGAGATGCTGGTGATGGTTGTTGTTTTGCCGAGTTGTCCAGGTTCATATGTCTTCATAATATATATATATATAATTATATTATATAATATATATATATAACATATGATATATATATATACATATATTGTATATATAGTTATATATAATATATGTTTCTGATATGTCATGATATTTGATGTCTAAATCTACTGTACAATATCTATATCTCGCTATATATCTATATCTATCCATGCCAGATGAAAATTGCACATGTAGGTCCTCGATTCGATGGTCAAACATAGTCGATCCCTTCCCCGGCAAACCCAACAGCGCGGGCACAAGCTCTGCTTCAGTATTGAGTCGAATCACCGTGGAGGCCCATGCGTACCCCAAAAATGCCATGGTCCATGGTTCCACTGATTTCACATAATGTTTCTGATTGAACCTGGTCATGGGATGTGACTGAGCCCTACAGCCATCCAAATCCCCAGGATTTGGAGATGGCTTCGGGATCGGAGTCTGATGGTGCCAGTCCGAACAAAGCATTCGGAATTTCCGAATGCTTTGCTCGGACGGTAACCAGAGCCTTGGACCTTGGATTGGTTTCAAAAGCCCATCATTTTTGGGTAAATCTACCTTCTTGGGGTAAACATTGAATATGCTTAAGGTATCTTAAGGTAATCTTAAGGTGATTTACTGGTTTTCGACAGGTTTTCGACATGACATCTCCATGTTTTGGAGATGGGTTCGGAGGGATCTGAGTCCGATGCCAGTCCGAGCATAGCATTTGGAATTCTCTGGCAGTTCAACCACAACCCGTGGATTGGTTTCACCAGTGCTTTCTTTATTATATTATACAGTACATTACAGTACTGTAATTATTATGTCAATGTCACCCTAGTGGCCCTAGTGGCCCTAGTGAGTTGCCATTGGGGAGTCAGGTGCATGATTGGTTTCAACGATCAACATTTTCGTTAAATCTCAGGGGCCTGCAAGGAAGATATCAGTTTTGGTTTGAACATCGGGACTGGGCAATCTAAGGGAATGTGTGGATTTTATTCGATTTTCCTTTTCGCCAATCCAAGGAACCCTCTTCCCGTTGCCGCGAGAGACTCCGCGGGTGTATTACGAATACACGGGAGGGGAGAACCATGAAGAGCCCTGAGGGCAAATGGATGTGCCGGGGCACCCAGTAAAGTTCAGTAAAGGTTTATCTGGCTGAACTTCAAAAATCTTGGCGTTTTACGCCTTGAAAGGAATATGTGTTTTTTTTGTGAATGATGTCATGTTTTGAGGATGTAAAACCACGGCATGAGCAGGCAGAAAGAGATTGATCAGGGTGTGTTTCTCTTGGAGTTTTTCTTCTTACACTTCGAGTATTCTTCTTGATCAATGTCCAGAATATCCTCCTGTATACGCGAGTTGTTTTCTGTGTACTTGCAGCTGCAATCTGCTGGCCAAGAGAATTCTGTTGCGGCGATGCTGCGGCCAGAACTAGTTATATATTCAACATCAAATACAATCTGCACTTTCTACAAAGAGGTCAGGAAGTCTGATTTGGATTGATTTGGCAAGTTACCAACTGAGGTACTGTATATTTACAATATTTTACAGTCATTTACATACATACACATACACAATGTTATATACAGTAATGTAACTACATATATGAAATTTATCTCATACATGCAAATTTACACCGTATAGTTGTAGTGCAAACACACACATTTATATACAAATGTCAAACACATATGTATCTACTTACCTATGCGTATGAAAGATATACACATAGACAGATGAGTGAAAGGGGGCACAAATCGCGCCAGCCCCGGGGCCTAGTGTCCCAGTTGCGCCTTTGAGGCCGTCGCCGGCTGTGTGCCTGACGCGGCTGTATTACAAATTTCAACGAGAATTCGTGGTGCAAACTGAACCGCTGCTTGCTGTAGAAGATCTTCTAAGTATGGGTCAACGCTAGGCACCCCCAAATTTGAGCATCAAAAATGGGGGGTTGACCACAACAAAAAGGAGGATACAACAATTAATTATTACTCTCTTATCAGGAAAGGCTACCGCGAAACCTAAACGGTGCATGCCAAAATCCCCAAAGTCTGTGGTGGACAGTGTTGACCCATATCCTTCTGCCTAGCTGAGAGCAAGTCAGTGTAAATACTGGAAAATGGATGGCGCAGCTCTGAGATGGGAGAATTGACGAATCAGCAGTACGGGGCATGCCAAATTACGGTGATTTCTTCAGCTTGAATTTCTGTGTTGAACCTTGCGCAATCTTTTTCATCACAATGTGACTTGGCTGCCTCAGCCTATGGCCATGATTTCTATGTTCAATGACCGTGAAACTGAATGACGCAGAATCGGGGCCACAGCAGCCAGAACCCAAACGGCCGCCCCATGCAGTTGCAAACTCGATGGGGAAACAATTGGTTGAGACTAGGCACAACTTGAGTACGTCTTACCATGACAATATTATATAATTAGTTCATAAGTGCTTTGAGCCGTCCTCATAGGGCGAACCATGTGCATTAGCACTTGCAGGTTATATTGTTAGCATCGCGTATAGCACCTGGTAGGAACACTTATGACCAGTACGTGCTGCATTTAAAGAGCTGAATCTGCTGGATATGTTGTTCGTGCGCCTTCAGACCTTGTGAGATAATGAAGCAACCTAGAACATGTGCTAACTATGTGTCAACAGAAGGCCTCCAAACTTGAGCATCAAAAATTGGAGTTCTGACCACGACGGAAAAATGGGGACGTAACCCAGCTCGATCCGATCACGCAAAATTGGATACCGGGAAGCTTAGTGGTGATTGCTAAAATCCCTGATCCTGTGCTCAGTGGTGGACAATTTTGACCAGTACCCTTCTGCCTAGCGGGGCAAGATCGGACATGGTTTAATCATGAAAACCGGCGCGGGCTGCAGCTGTTTTTGGTTCAAAAAGTGAAGAAATTCGAAATCCTTCCGGGATTTGCAGCCTTGCACTGACACCACTGACAGCGCCACAACGGCCAAGCACTACGTGCGTGGCCGTTTCGGTGCTGTCAGTTGTGTCAGTGCAAGGCTGTGGACTGTGGAAGTGAAAGTAGACTGAGTGACATGGCATCGATCGGCATGACTCAAAATCATTGATCACCAAATCGGACGGCTTGATCTCTGAAATTGCGCCAAGCACATAGACTTCGACTGCAAACATGACGCTTGGCCTTTCTCGTGCTGTCAGTGGTGTCAATGCAAGGCTGTGGGGCGGAATATAGGGAAAATATGGGAAAATGCTGTTCCAAAATTCTAAACCATGGTTTGTCCTGGTTCAGACAGAACCTGGATGAACTGACCAATATCATCGCCAATATCATCCAGTATCCATCCCATGTTGGATCTTCCATTGACATGATGTCCCCACGATATCTCTATGTCCTGGGTTGACACCGAGTATTCATCCCCATTCTATTCCCATTCCACGCATCAATAGATCCCCATACCCCAGATCCTGTGGCCAGGATACTTCTTTCATCTTCTTTCTACATCTTGATTTTGATAGCACTGGCGGCTGTCATGACCTGTGTTGCCCCGCGCCTCGGTCGTTAGTGGCCTTTTGGCGCCAAGAGACCAAGGGATTCACAGTGTGTTTTCCAGCAACATATTCGTGTGATTCTAGTGGCATCTAGTGGCTTTAAGCTTTCAAAACATGGGGCTCTCAACAAAAAGTCTCTGGATTTCACCTTTGTGTCTTGCTGATGTTTTCTGATATTTTGTGAATGAGTGTCCACATCAAAAAAAGGGAGGATGATCCTCACGTCACACATATTTTAGTGAATGTGAAGTGAAGGGAACATTATCCCTCACCTTACTGGTGCCCATGTCTCGGGGGGTGGTTAACGCACCAAACCATATTTTTCAATGGCGACGCAGTCACACATCTCTCTAGGTTTACGATTTGCTGGAATTAGTCGAACATGGTATTTCAATGTATTTCATTTCCCAGTGCAAAAGGCCTTGATAGTTTGAATGTCTCAATCCCAACTATGACGCACATAATTGATGCAAATTGTACGTGACATAATTAGTGACATAATACATACGTATATATATATATAATAATTACTAATATTATATGTATCTATATGTGACATAGTTTCTTCATTTCTGGCATTCGCTCTGGCAGAGTCCCAGAGCTTGGCACAGGAGGTGGAGGTCCGATGCACAATGGTCATTACATGGTCATTACATGGTCATTACTGTACATTACGTTACGACTACCTACATTCGATATCAGTGCATTACATTACAGTTACATTGCACTGCATTGCATTTTATTGCATATTGCATTACACTGAGTTGCAGTGCGTTGCAGGCGTTGCATTGCACATTACCTTACATTATGTAATGTCAGGCTATGTTATGCAACGTTGGGTAACATTATGCGCAAACACCCCGTTTCGCCCACACACTTCTTGTCTTGGGAAGATCAACAAAGGTATTAGGGAATATAAAAGTCCCACCCCCGTTAAACTTTACATTCATTGAACATCTTCAATAAGGGTTAAATTCTCCCACCCCCGGTAAACTTCTACAGTCATTGAAAATCTTCAACAAGGGTTTTATTCTTCCACCCCCGTAAACTTCTACATGCATTGAAGATCTTCAATAAGTGTTAAAATTCTCCCACCCACGGTAAACTTCTACATTCATTGAAGATCTTCAATAAAGGTTTAATTCTCCCACCCCCAGTAAACTTCTAGATTCATTGAAGATATTTATTGATGTTGATGATGATGATGATGACGATGATTATGATGATCATGATGATCATCATGATGATCTTGACGATCATGATGATCATGATGACCATCTTAGATAATGTGGATGTTGTTGTTGTGTTGTTGTTGATGATGTTGATGAGGATGATGAGGATGATGAGGATGATGATGATGATGATGATGATGATGATGATGATGATGATGTGGAACGAACCCGCGCAGGTCCCTATGCTGTGCGTTCTTATCTAGAACATCAAGTTAACCATAGACCATAGTGCTAAAATAACATAAAATAACCACGTTTTCAGCTTATACGAAGGCGGGCCAACAGGCGCGGGCAAGACAAGGTGTTTGGCCGTAACATCACCTTCAGATACACATTGCATTACGTTACGTTACAGTACAGTGCAGTACAGTACATTACATTTCCATGTTGTTCCATTGATTCCATTGCACTGGGTTGCATTGCGTTGCGTTGCCGTGTATTGCGTTACAATCAAATACATATTGTACAACGCCCATGGGTCACAAATTGCAAATAATTGTAAGCCTATTTCCCATGGGACGATCGGGACGGTCACCCTGGAATGCTTCCGGCCGCCCAGTGCCCCAGTTGCTTTGAGGCCATGGCTAGCTGCCTGACACTACCTCATTTTTAAACGCCAATTCGTGGTGCAGAGCCACTGCGCGCTGTAGATAAAATTGAAGTTCTGACCATGACGAAAATGGGAACGTAACATGACGTAACCCAGCTCGATCCGATCACGCAAAATTGGATACCGGGAAGCTTAGTGGTGATTGCTAGAATCCCTGATCCTGCACTCAGTGGTGGACAATTTTGACCAGTACCCTTCTGCCTCGGGGACCAGGCCGGACATGGTTTAATCATGAAAACCGGCGTGGGCTGCAGCTGTTTTTGGTCTTCAAGTCAAAACATCCGAAATCCGTCCGCGATTCGCTCCCAGTCATGTTTGCTTTTCTGGTGCTGTCAATGGTGTCAGTCCAAGGCTGTGGGAGGGTGGAAGTGAAAGTGGACTGAGTGACATGGTATCGATTGGCATGACTCAAAATCAGAGATCACCAAATCGGACAGCTTGATCGCTGAATTTGGCCCGGTTTTAGATCGTCCTGTGGTTTTCGTATGTTACCCCCTAACATTGGAAGAGACCTTCAGCCTCCTGACGCGACTTTTTGGACATCTTGGACAGGAGCTGCCCGAGCACCGCCATGTGCATTCGACGGCCGTGGCTACACCGATGCCCGGCGCGATTGGCCCATCCTGTTTGCCGACAGCCATCATCAGGATGACCAGCACCATGATCAGCACCATCCGCATCAGTCTCACTTCATCCACCTCATCATCCGCATCATCCTCATCATCCGCATCATCCTCATCATCCTCATCATCCTCATCCTCATCATCATCCTCGTCATCCTCATCATCCTCCTCATCATCCTCATCCTCCTCATCCTCATCCTCATCCTCATCATCATCATCATCATCGTCATCATTATCATCATCATCATCATCATCATCATCATCATCATCATCATCATCATCATCATCATCATCATCATCATCATCTTCATCTTCTTCTTCATGATCATCATCTTCATGATCATCATCTTCATGATCATCATCTTCATGATCATTTTCATGATCATCATCTTCATGATCATCATCTTCCTGATCATCATCATCATGATCATCATCTTCATGATCATCATCGTCATGATCATCATCGTCATGATCATCATCTTCATGATCATCATGATCATCATCTTCATGATCATCATCTTCATGATCATCATCTTCATGATCATCATCATGATCATCATCATCATCATCATCATCATAATCATAATAATCATCATGTTCATCAGCAGTTGCCCCAGCAGTATGAAGGTATCAGTTTTCTTTAAAAAAAAATCGGTTCTTCCACATTTTCTGGCCATTGTCGTGGCTGGACCTGGTGGGGATAAGTCAATGCCTATGACGCCATACCCCGTTGCTGTTCGCGGGATGAAGATCCAGCCTTGCTGATCGCCCTCCCAGGGTTTCGACCTGTGGCCATATGTGGCCATTCCATCTGAGGACATGAAAGTGACATCACCCAGTGGTCGTGAGCTGGATGCCACAAGTTGCCAGAAGGAGATCGGGGGGAGAAGGTTTGCCAAGCCAAGGGCAAAGGCAGCGCAACACAGGTTGGTGACACTTAGAAATGTGGTGTTAAAGATTGTTAAAGCAGGTTAAAACCATCAAAACCGGGATAGTATCATTGAATGTAATTGATACAAACTTATAGAACTGGGCAGGTTGGATAGATGGGTATAAATTTCAGATAATCTTAGATCTGCTGTCTGCGAGGCGGCAAAGGTTTGTTTTATTGATCATTTGACCATGTGACCCAGTGACCCATGCCCTAATCGGAGCGGAGGGCTGGGTAAATCTATCAAGACCCCTAAACGGGTAGTTTTGGGAGACTCAGCCAACGAGCAATTCGGTGATTATGAAAAAATCAAATAAGAATCATAAATCATAAACATGATATTCTTTGATATTCTATCTACCTTTGCTGTGACCAACCACCGAAATGGTGGAGAGAAATCATGGCAACATGACTTATGCATCAGCACTGCGACCCCTCCCTGCGAGGCGTGTCAGCTTGAACCAACCTGTGTCTCAGCTGCCCTGTTGGGTAGACGAAACGATGGAGACGATTGGTATTTCGAGCGTCCGAATTCGGAGTCCCCAACACGGGATGAAGAGAATTCCCAGGAAAAAACATGGGAAAAACATTACTTAGTTACTTGGATTTTCATCCAGATTTTGATCCACAATGATCCACATAGCCATGTAGAATCATGTAGATTTCAGAAACTGAAAACCATGTTTCTCAGTTGGATGACCCAACAATTTATTTGTCCAAACTTCTTACTGGTCCAGATTTTCCTAGCTTGGCACATGTAGAGACCAAATGCCACGGAGGATGTTTATGTAATTTTATCAGGTACATTATTGTCAGATACTATATCATATACTCGTATTATGGATGCGGTAGGCTACGGTGCAGTAGAGGCAGACTACTTTCGCAGTCATTGCCAAAATGCTTCTCTCCTGAAAACACTCGCTCAGTTGATCCCAGTTGGTCCATTTTGAAAGGAGATGCTACTACCGAAACTACCAGTTTGTTGGCAAATAATAAATACATAATGATAAAATATGATAAATATGATATATGCGCATAGGACTATGCACACAACAACTTCTCTAGTTATTGCCAGTTTGTCACTTTGGACAGGCTCTTTTGCCCAGGGTACAAGTTCGGGTATAAGTATGGTACGATATGGCACGGTTCAAAACTGTTTCTCCCATGCTTCGCCCGTTTGTCGGTCTATGTTGCCTCACCACCGGCTTGACGTGTGGATTCCCTGGGTTACTCACAGCCCCAGCGGAGTGACATCACGTGGCACCAGGCGAGTTCTTCACGCACTACAACAACTCGCACATGTGGCATGGCGATGGCATTGGGTTTGGGCCTGGATGAGGTGCAATTTCTTGATGTCCCGCAAGTTGAGGACATGTTTTTTTTGTCACAAAGATACATCATTACATCATGATACATAATGTATGTAGATGTTTTGATGCTTGATGATGCAATCCCTGGTGATGAAACGAACGTTTCTGCAAATTGTTCATTGAAGACACGCACCCCCATTGTGAATGAATCACCAGCAGTCCGGTACCATTCCAGTGATGTCCGTCCCGGGTTAAAGGGCAAGTTTCCAGGATTTCTAAGATTTCTAAGTTTTAAGGGATTTATTTCTCCGTTGATTGGACTCCCGACTTGTATCGAATTGTAATGGAAGAATGGTGTTGATATGTGTTGATGATTCTGCCGACCCCGGTGCTCATGTCCATGGTACTCACACCTCAATTGGGGGGCCAAAAAACCAATGATCAATGATGTAGATCGATCAAGGATCGAAAGAGGCTGGTACCTACTGGCACCATCTAGCACATGGATATGTACAATACATTTTTTGAAGAATCAGCAACAACCATATGATACCATGCCAGTTAGAATGCTGTATAATGCTGTAGCATGCTGTACTTACGCTATGCCCACAATGGCCACAAATACCAATAGTTTTCGTCATGTTTTCGCCCGTTCTGCGGGCCTTTGACCCATGCTGAGGTGCTGGCTCATGGGCAAATCAGCAACGCTGATGGACCAACCTGATCCAAAGGCCATGCATGGCCATGCACTGCGGTTCCTGGTGAAATGAAGGTATTTAGACCATTTTAGACCATTTCTGATTTGGTGTTCAAAGCCCCTGAATTTGATCGCATTTGCGGGTTCTCGCGTCGTTTCAGCGTGGGATGCTGAATCGTTGCAAAATTGTCCTGGCAAAGGTCACGGTCGCTAATTTGAGGCCACAGACTATGCTCATTCCAGTAGAACGCCACCCAGTTCTATCACTTCAGTATCCTATTTTGAACCTTCTCTCAACCCACCGAGGTTTTCCCTGGAGTAATGTCCACCCCTGGCCATTCCACGTGACGTGTTCAGGCCACCAGTGGAGCCAAGAGTTGTACTTCAGGACCCGCAAACAAGAATCTCAGAAGGCGGACTCAGGATTTCAGCACCAAACATAGGGAGTTCAGCAGCCGCTTAGCGTGGGATTCACAGCGTTGAGCCGGGAACAGATCTCTGAACGAGCTAGTATCTATTAGTATCTTCCTGATGTGGGCATGGCTCAGCTCAAAAGCGTCAAACGTATCCAACCCCAAAATTGACAACCCACATTTGTGGCCCCAAACTGGCGATATGATGCACTTCGATCATCTTTGATCATCTTTGCAACTAGATGGTAGCTTCATGCAACACTCATGCAATTCAGATGTAAACTTGCAGAGAAGGTCACTCTAGAGTTTCTCGGTCTAAATCAAAACCCGCATTTTTCCATCATTTTCCCATCATTTTTCCTATAACAAGTCCCAGTTGCTGTGGATCGTTCCAGGAGTTGGCCCTGGTGCGGCCATCACCATCACTGGCGACGCCTCTCCGGACGAAGTGGCTGCGGGTGTGGCAGTTGAGGCTGCAGCGGGCGCGCCGCTGGAACCGTTGCCGCCCGCGGTGGAGGAGATCCACCGAAGCAGCTTGGAGAAAGGTCAGGGATGTCAGGTCAGCCCCCGTTGACCAAATCTTCTGTTTTTTGTTTTTTTGTTAATCAATGGATGGATACAGGCATCTGACAAAGTCGTACCTGTTTTAGGAAAAAATCGTTGTGCCTTGGGGAAGTGTGTTTCGCAAAAGTCGTGCCTTTAGAAAGAACGCATAGGAACTCTATGGAACTCTGGAGTTTGGATATGTAACCCGTTTTCTTATGAGATCACGTAGCTGATCACTATTAGCATGCAGAATTCCAGGTTGTGGACTTAGGCATGACTTCTTCGATACAGCGTTTACAATGGTAAATGCCATTCAAAAACATGCTAGCCATGACTTAGGCGTGACATTGTCGCTTCCCTGTATTGGATGATATTGATGATATTGGCATATTGTGGGTTCTGGCAGCGCCATACCCTACTGGTACTGGCAAGTGTAACATAGTGAAATATAGTGAAATATAGTGTAACATACTGTAACATCATTCCGACTTGGGCCCCCCAAAATTGATGGATCCGATATCAAACTGGGGTTTCAAGACTGTGTTCAATATGGGGGGCAGGGATTACAGGGTATGAGCTACTCACTTACTGGGGTTCACAACCAAGAATGCGAAGAATATACTGTTTGAGTATGTTTGAGATTGTTTGAGTATATGGTACTACAATTGAGCCAAAAGCAAGCTGGAATACTAAGGCTGAGCAGGCTCAGGCATTTGGAATGATTTGGAAAGTAACATGGGCCCCCACAAAGATGGGGACGTGGAAGATGAATTTCCGAATTATCTTTGTCGTTTTTGACTTTCCCTGGTTCAATTTCCAGGGTGTAAGCATTTTCCACTAGGGGGGGAGGACTTCAAAGGAACTGCCCAAGCCTGTCGAAGGTTGCGTGTAGAACCTACAGCCTAATATTTCTGAAGATGACTTACAGTAATATGTATGAATGGCACTCGGTTCCCGCGGAAGACTCCAAAAGTTGGTCATTTGCTCCCCGAACCTTCATGAAACTTTGAGCCCATTTCAGCCCAGATTACACATAGGTTGAACCGGGGCGAATCCTAGGGAACCCACACCCGTCGCAGTCTGTTCCAAAGGTAGTCTGTCCTTGACATCCAAAGTTTTGGCATGTTTTGGCGCGACAGCCGGTAAACTAACCTGGCAATGGACTTCCATAGCCGGACCATTTCATCAGATCTTCCCAACATTTCCCAACTGTCCAGGGTTACAAAATGGTCCAGAGCATATCCCTCATCCCAAAATCATCAAAAATCTCCTGGATCATCCTGGATCCCAGAATTCATCAGAATTCCATGGCCCAATTTTGTTGGTTTCTGGCCGATCCACCGATCCGTGGCCCCGTCCTTTCAGAAGCCGAAGCTGCCTATGGTCGCATCATGGACCAGGCTGGGATGGCTCGGCTTGACGACTTGGACCAGGTAGCTATGGGGAGATACCGTTGCCCGTATACCAGTAGTACCGCACAAAGCGGTGGCGGAAGTTTCAAAAATAGGAAACCTAATAGGAGAGGTTGGTTGTTGTGATTCAGGGATGGCAGGGCGAAGCCACTGATGGACCGAAAGGTGCTTGAGGTCTCCTCTCTTTCTCTCTCTTTCTCTCTCTTTCTCTGACTATCTACCCACCTACCTACCTACCTATCTATCTATCTATCGATCGATCGATCGATCTATCTATATATCTCTCTCGCTCTCTCTCTCTCTCATCTAATTACCGAATCTATCTATCTATCTATCTATCTGTCTGTCTATCTATCTATCTATCTATCTATCTATCTCTCTTTCATCTGTCTATCTGTCTAGCTGTCTAGCTGTCTACCTGTCTATCTGTCTATCTATCTATCTATCGATCTATCTATCTATCTATCTTTCTATCTATCTATCTATCTCTCTTTCATCTGTCTATCTGTCTAGCTGTCTACCTGTCTATCTGTCTATCTATCTATCTATCTATCTATCTGTCTATCTGTCTACCTGTCTATCTGTGGTGCAGTGTCATTCAGTGTAAT
>Ga0126342_10017401_pt1 | contig 12434 bp, 10 predicted proteins | sample Cyp1metagenome_FD_92528 | JGI IMG/M metagenome (GOLD analysis project Ga0126342, IMG submission 92528) | Coral microbial communities from Lord Howe Island, Old Settlement Bay, Australia - Cyphastrea 1 metagenome | ecosystem: Host-associated > Invertebrates > Cnidaria > Coral ... | reverse complement strand
TATATATATATACATACATACATCAGAATATCATATAAGAATTGATGGTGAGAAGTGGATCCTGACATGCGTATATCCCCGATTCCGAAGGGTGTTCCACCTCAGCTGGGTCGGTTGACCATTGTCATTGCCTACTCGAGTACTATAAGCTTCCTTGAAAATCAGCCACACATATTGTCGATAGCGATATATCTGATGTTCCCAGCCATAGTTGCGACAGGGTGTATGCCCATATTGGCCTGAATAAACCGGGACTTTCATCAACTTTGATCCAATTTTACCATGCAGTTTCCAAGCATTTCCCTCCGGCGATTTCTAGGAAGAACATCGAAGCTGTTCCACTGAGGGGGCGACCCACGAGATTTTCGAACCGTCAACAGTTCGGCCTCGCAAAAAGGCAAGCGCGGAATTCCGCACGGGAGATTGATCTTAAAAGAAGGTGCCAAAGTGAGCAATTCATCGCTAAGTTGGTAAACATAACCATAGTAGAATAACTAGGGCTTACGGTGATGAAACTGGAATAACTAGGGTTTATGCTGATAAAATTAGAATAAGTATGGTTTATGGTGATGAAATAACATGAAATCACCATATTTAGATGGATAATCAACCAACGAACATCATTACGGGGTACCACTTTGAATGACTGCAAGTCTTGGTGACACAAGTTGTGACGTTGTGACCCACGTCTTGGTTGACCCTTCAATAATCGCCATGGTAGTTCAACACAGCGAACTGGAAAATCACCATGTTCAACAAGTAAATCTTCGAACCAAATGAGCCATCTATACCATAGCTATGCGACAAATCACCAGAGTTCCATTATATTCCTGCGATAGTCCCATTCATTATATCATTACAGTATATAATAGCATTGATCATTAATATCATTAATATCATTGCAGTAATATCATACATAATCATATCCCATTTATATCCAAATTATATCCCCATTAACCTCATCTCCCGTTATAAAACAATCTTTGGGCGAAGGACCTGGATGTCATCGTCCGAAAGTTCCTCTCCTCGAAATCGCGCAGCCGAAACCCACAAAATTGGTCAGATTTCGTCATCGAATACTGAGGAATTTACCTGACTTTGATCCACTCATATTCACCCAGAAAAGATGTATACATATATGTGCATAACCATCATATATAACCAAGTATATATAAGCAAATTACAAAGTTTTTGGTGGCTCCACTGGTGGGTTTTTCGAATCAAAAGTCACCCAAAACTCAGGCTCAGACCTCCATTCCTGGCAATCGAGGCTTGGTTGAAATGGTGGAGGTTCCATGGTTCAACCCCCCAAAATGAATCAAAAAAAGAAAGGGGAAATCCTACTAAAATAGTAGTAAAGAGGGGCAAATTGAACCTGTTCTATCTTTTTTTGGGGGTACTATTAAATCTGTAGCATTGGACAAGGAGTATATAGTTGCACCCTTGTACAATGCATCATTCTTGCTTTTGTGCTCATTTGTGCATTGATCTCCCCACTCTTCACGCTTGAAGTCATGCTTGTCGTTATACCTGCTAAGCAAGCAACAACTATCGCAGGCTCTGATATTTCCTCTACAAACATCAACTTTTTTGAGTGATTGGCCCCAAAAACATGGGCTTATACTAGTTATGTTGCTGTGGTTGCTTAAACCCTGATTTTGGTGAGCTTCATATCCTTGAAAAAAAGGGTCGAAAAAGAGGCTGCCCTGCGAAATCCATATGTTGGCAGTTTCCCTATGATGTAAATTGCAATTTTATGGTGTTCATCCACCATCTTCAGCCCCGTAAAAAAGGGTCAGGTGCTTGAGGCTTCGGCCCTGTCTTGGACACCGAGGATGGAGAAGTGTCTGAAAAACACACCCTGGGCCAAGGGGTCCAGTCGTTGTCCAAGTGCTCCAGTGATCCCTGCTGGAAAATTGGGGATTATTCGCCAAGAAGGTGAGATAACTAGCATCCAGTGGGAGATGGAGCCAATAAACAATGGAGCTTTGAGTTGGTTTGATTATGAAACAAATCTGTTGACGATCTAGCAAATGAGGAGATCACCAGCAATCAATTAGAAAAAACCATCATGAAACTGTTGTGTTTCACAACAGGATACTTTTGGGAAAATCTACAGGAAATTCAACTTTTTCCCATCTCCAAGGCAGCGGCTTTGGCTTCGGGTTGGGCCACATGCCTCAGGGGGTGCTCCCATTCCGGTTGGTCTTAGGGCTTCAGCTAACCACAGGGGCTGCTCCAGCGATTCATCGCGGATCTTTTTTTTGGGTAGTTATGTGTCCAAGTTCACCAATGGGTTTATGATACATCTACGAAAAGTCAATGGTGGTTATAAACCAACTTATAATAGTGGGGCACCAACTTAAGTAGGAAAGGACATCTTTCCGGCCCCTGGATATTCATGGTTCCTATATGTTCCTATCCCAGACAAGTTCTATCAAGATACCCTCTGGTAATTTAACATAGCTATTGAAAATTGCCCATTTATAGTGGTTTTTCCCATATAAAATGGTGATTTTCCATAGCTATGTTAGTTTACCAGAGGGTATCCCCATGATATCCCCATGATTCATGGTTGATCACCATGCCATGGATCTCTGCGAGGGGAGCTCCTGTTGGGATCTCTGAGATTTTCTCAACGCAGCACCGAAAAAAGGTGATAGCAACCATGATATGAAGGCGGGCCACTCACTTTTGAACATAGAAGAGTCTAGCACTGGGAAAGCCTTGAAAAGACATTTTACATATTTTTAGGTATTTATTTATATATATATATATCAGTTGTTTTCCAAAATAGTCTAGCCCTGATATTCCTCAATACGCTGAGGATATGACAAATAACTGCCCTTTACTAAGCAAAATGGAGGCCTCCGGTCATGACTCCAGCGATCCAAAAAATATGCTCGCCCTTTGGGGATCATCCCCAACATCTTCAAAGATCAAGATATTTGAAACCACAAACAACTGTTTTTTAATTTTGTAAAAATGCTCAAAAGTATTAAGTATGCATTATTTCTGCGGATATGATATGTATATATATAGATATAGATATAGATATTAGATATCCCACTGTTGGCTATCCCAAGTTGCCACATCAAAATCGTTCCACGGCTTGATATCCTCCCGACTCGAGACACCCTGCCTTTGTGGCGCTCCTAGCAGGAATGGAAATGTGCGTTTGCCTGTGTGCCCAGTGTGACTATATACTTTTTTGTCCGCGGCTGTCGATGCATATCAATCATCAAATGGATAGATGCCCTTTGTATCTATATATGTAATTAGGTATATGTATACAATCACAGGCATGTTCATAGCTATTGGTTGTTTTCTGTCTCAATTCATTCCAAACCAGATATGAACACATCTTTGAGTGAGAAGCTGGTGTCCAGCATGAGCAAACAGCACTACTGCCATCCTCTTGGACGGGTTGGTTATAGGGCTGTGCATCATATCATCAATAATGATCCTCCCGATCAATTCAAGGTTCCCCCAGCCCTAATCGTCAACATGGGTCGCTCAAAAGGATACCAAAAATCCGATTGTTGCAGCAGCAACCCACTCCTCTTCGATCTTCAGCGAATGAAGCCGGTAGTGTATGTGGCTCTTTTGACACTTGCAGCCACCTGTCGAGGCGGTAGGGGTGGATACCCCTGCAAAAACGCCAAGGCTTCAAGTCTGCGATGGAAATGGCAGCCCCATGGACATCTCCCGGATGAGCACCATGATTACCCTCTGGTTATGTCAAAAAAGCTATTGAAAATGGCCATAGAAATAGCGGATTTACCCATTAAAAATAGTGATTTTCCATAGCTATGTTAGTTTACCAGAGGGTACCTTGGAATTTACCATCCATAGCACGCCATGGCTGAAATTGGTGGAAGACTGAAAACCTTGATTGTGTTTCTGCTCCAATCCCCAGATTTGCTGCTTCAACTCCCAAGAAATGGGTTTCATTTAACTTCATCCCATGTTTATAGCAGCCTCCAACAAGATAGAAAAGCAAAATCCTACTAAAATAGTGGCAAATTCAAACCTCTTCCATCGTTTTTGTGGTTCCAACAGAGGCCTGCTGGTTTCTCCATCTTTCAACGTTGCCACGACCCGCCTCCACAGAAGCGGACAATGAACTCCACACCACCTGGGAGAACAGCGGAGGTTTCTGGGATCACCGAAGCGTATCATTGGGAGATTTTCCAGCCAGGTTTGATATACCCAATGAGTATCAAACATATCCCAATGAGTATTAATATTTGATATCATCTCTGGGATATTTTCATCAAAGCCAGGTTTGATGAATAGTAATTTTCCCAGCCAGGGATATAGTTTCCCCAAGTGGATGTGTTCCAGAGTTCAAAGGGTACACATCTTCGAGTATGAAATATGAATGGTGCTAACGAAAGAGCCAAGGAATGTGGGATTTAAGTAACATCAAATGGGATGTCAAGCAACAACCATGGGGCTTTTCCTAGTTCAAAAGTTGGGATTCAAACGTTTCAAATGGGTGGAGCGAAGATAAATATGGACATACGGAGCCCAAGTGGGGAAGCAAAAAGCAGGAACAGAACCTGATGTACCTGATGTGAAATAACAAGAAATAGCCTCTGGTAATGAAACATGGCTGGGAAATCCGCGAACCAAATGGAGGTTTAGTTCGCTGGGGAAATCCTCAAAAAAAGGAGCAGTTAACATTGCCATGTTGGATTACCAGAGTAGGAGAATTAACCAGCTGAAATCAAGAATAAAGAGTGATCATGCAAGTAAAACACCATAATCCTATCATGATAATATCAATCATACCAATTCCTATCATGTGTATATATTTAACTTCCTTTAGAAACCTTGAAACATTGGACGAATTTTCGGGGATTCCCACTTCCCAAACATCCCAGCAGCATCCCACGTGGGATCCCAATCCCGTTGCGGCCTACGCGGATCCAATCTCCGCAGCTCAAAGTCACCGTGGAGCCTCGCCAACGCCATTTGCACCATCCCCCAGGAACATCACCATGGATTTATAGGTGGGATGGTTACCCTCTGGTAAACTAACATAGCTATTGAAAATGGCCATTTTTCATGGGAAAATCCATTTTCAATAGCTATGTTAAATTACCAGAGGGTACCATTCCCAGGAAAATGGCTGGTTTATGATATTGTATGATATTGTTTTACCCACATGAAACATGGGACTCAATTTGGCTAATGGGGTAGCTGCTTCATGAGTAAAATCAATGGGTCATTAATAAAACAGAATCGAGCCCTGGGTTGTTTAGTTTGGAGAAAAAAGAACAGGTGCCAGGTCAGCTATTCTTGACCCAAAATGGCACCACGTGCAATCCGTCCTATGACATGTTTCGACGTAATTCATGAATGCAATATTTTTAGAAAACGATCACAATCTTTCTAAAAAAAAAAGGATAGCCGCATCGGATAGCCCTCTTTGGAGAAAAAAAAAGAAAAACACACAGTTTCTTGATGCGGGGTTGACATGGTACAGTTTACCATCATTTGCCCAATGCAGTTCACCATGGGAGTTCTGGATCCTTCAACCTGTGCGAATTTGGGACATTGTTTGACTGCAATAGAGTGGATATCCTTACAATGTGATGCCCCATAGTCGTTGGCTAATTTGGTTTATAAATAGGATAGCTAGGATTTTTACGATAAATAATATCTATAGTTAATGAGGTTTGAAGACCAACTTGTAACTTGGGGCACCCTGTTGTGCCAGCGAAAGGCAACAGCATCCACAGCATAGCCACAGCATCCTGTGGTTTCCACTGCATGCTATCTTGGATACTCTGATCAAATGGCTATGTCTAAGATCCTAAACCAATCTATTTACCCTCTTTGTGAACGTTTACATAGCTATGGACATCACCATTTCGATCAACCATCAAACTCAATGGGTCTTTTTATGCCATCTTCAGCCATTTTCCATGGCTATGTCACTTTACCAGATGAGCAGTGTTCAAAAACCCCCTATTATTCCATTGAATCCTGGTTGGTTTATAGGGATTCCCCGTTCTTGGATTACCCGTTCTTGGATTATTAGAATCCCCGAACTAATCATCAACCAACAGGCTTAGCAGCCACTGCTCAGATGGTAGTTCCATTCCCCAGGCCAGAGCCGCGTCGCATTTCCGGCCCCACGGCGCACCGATCTTCACAAATGTGCCCCATTTGGAGCCAGCGTCCATGATGTAAAACTGATCCGTCTCCTAGCGTTTTTTTTGGAGCTGACCCAAGCTTTGGAGACTTCAAAACTTCAATTTGGATATTGACGGATATTGGATGTGTCATTTGATTTGATGTTGGGATATAGATGATGAATTCAATTCAGAGAATCGAACGTTCACCAAAGTTTCTTTGATTTAAGAATGAAAAAGTTACCCAGATTTGTTGCGTCTTTTTCTGGACTCCTTGACAAAAAATCGAAGGAAATGGCTGTGAAATATCTACCTTCGAAACTTACCAGTGGTTTCTCCGACTTCGCTCGGCTTCGGTCCCAAATCCAGGGGTTCAAAATCATTTCTTATCATATTTCCCAATAAAGAAGTGCCATAAATCCAGGGAAATCATGTGCAGATCTTCGAAAAAATCGTTAAAACTGACGTGAAATCCAGGGATTTCATCATCCGATGACCTCATGTCATGATGTCATGGCCATTTTAAGGGAAAAGACCAAAAATGCCCAGGCTGAATGAAAATTCCGAAACTCCATCCTGGACAGCATCCTGGACCGGGCCTGGTCGTGGATCACGTTGAAATGACTTCTAGAGGCAATGGGCTCAGACATCGGACAGTCTGGAGCCAGAGCCCTGGAGCGGGTGACCCCTTTCGCATGGGAAAATCCCATCGGTGTCCATGTGAAAAAGGATGGAAAAAACCATCCAAATGTCCGTTTTGATTCATTTTGAACAGCAAGGAAAGTTTAAGGATTTAAAGCTATAGATGTAGAAAATATGTCTGTGCATTTTCACTTGAACTCATTCTGGCAAGATGATTTTAGATGAGAAAAGAGGTGGAAAACCCAAAGAGAAACTTAAGCGAAGTAAAAAGGAGGTAGAAAACAAAAAAAACATCAGAAAAGAAAACAAAAAGTATCAAAAAGTGACATCAAAATCCCCGCTCTACCTTCACTTCAAAGGGGCAGGGCCCTTCGGCGCACCTTTTGGATGAGCTCCTGCCAAACTTGGTCACGCCACTAAAGCGACTCCCTGGGTGCCAGGAACGGACGCGCAGGATATGTGGAATGAGGAGATCACTTGGATTGTTTTTATACAGCTCTATATATATATATATACAGTCCAGATAGATGGTATCATGTATGTGCATATACATATATATATTCAAACAATATGCTATAATTATAATGCCATATATTTATATTATAAAATGAATCATATATGCATGTTATAGTGTAATATCATGTGTATATATGTATATATATATATATACACAATACACACATGTTGTGTGTGTGTGACATGATGTTGCCTATCTTGATGAATCGCGTGGGAGGTGTCTTTTCAATATGTTTATGTACAAATATATTATACAACAGAAATCCGTAGATTTCCTGTCAGGAACATCAACTTTGGTGCTCGTGGACCTATTCCTCCATATGGCCCAAGATTGCACCAACTGACCGACCAAACCGTTTGTTTATCATTTTTGGACCATATCAACCCATGCAATTTCGGCTGCCAATGATCCGACATACCCCCAAGTCTGGTCTTCTTTCCAATCATTTGCCAACCCAATGTAGATAGATGGTGCCCTCCACCAAATTAAGGCCCTGAAAATAACCAATTCTTAGTGAAAATTCATCTTCCAAATTCATGGCAGGGTCGTGATGTTAATTTGCTGGATTGTAGGTGAAATTCACCAGTTTCGATGCTCTCATTGGCGACCGAAAGGCCGTTGGCTGCAACCACCAAGGCTGGCAAGGTCGAAAAGTCCGCAGGCGCCTCACGGATCAAATCTTAGATTTATTGAGTTGATCTAGGGTTTGATATTGGATCTTTGATATTGAGATACCCAATAAACAGTTATAACTAAGTTATAACCAACTTGGGTTTGATACCAAATGTTTGAATCTTGGAAATATAGGAATTCCTATCCCATACGTTTCAATTCGTTAAAGAGTCGTCAAAAATACGTAAAATGATGATCAATTTGATATACTGTACCCTCCCAGAATCAAACATGGTTTGCTGGAAAATCCCATATTATCACATGATTTTCCCAGCAACAAACCTCCATGGCTAGTTCGGGTATTTCCCAGCCAGCCACGTTTCATGACCAGATTGCAACTATGTTTTATGGGTATTATAACCTATGGTTTATGGGTATTATAACTATATTAAACCATAGTTAACAATAGAGAACCCAAAAAAGTTAACCATAGTTAACCCTAGTAAACCACACTTAAACCATAGTTAACACCAGTAAAACATATAGGTAACCATAGTTCACCGAATGGTAAATCTCCACTGCAAGTTCTATCCCCATCCTGGAGAAAGCCCGACACGGACCCGACACGGACCAGCACCTCCCGCGGAGAGCTCGGGGACACGGCCTCGAAACCAACAGCTCTGGTGGTGATAAAACTATAGCGTAATATAATTCTAATAGAAGTTAACCAATAGAAATTGAATAATAGAATATAGAAGTGAACTATTAGAAGTTAAAAACAATATAATTCTATGATATCATAGATATCATTAATATAAGTCAATAGATATAATTCTAATGATGTTGCTTTGTAGAAAGATAGAAGTGGTAGGACTAGATGCAGTCTATGATTTGCCACGTCATTTGTAGGTTCCCTACTATGGCTTATCACAATCCCCAAGCAATTAGGCAATATGAGTCCCAGCAAATTCACAGCCCTCAGTTATCAACTATATTCGCACATGTTTCAGGTCATGACATAGGTTATAACAGATTATAACCCCTGCAAATGACGGTTAACTCCCCATAAAATCACCCATCAACCAGGCTATCACCTTTTCCCCATGTCGAGTTCCGTACATGCGGCTTTTCGTCCACATGGGCTGGGTTCGGCATTTGAAGCACCGGCCGATTCTGTCCCAAGTCACCTGGGACTCGTCGATTCGGGTGGAGGCCAGGGGTGAGTTTATGGCTATTACTAGCGCATGAGATTTTGACCTCCATGAGTTTGGATATTTCCCCTGCAACTATGGTGAAATCTAACCCCTTATGAGGCTGTAATGTTGCTTTTTAGCAAGATCATTTCTACCACCCAGATGGATTGATGATGGAAAGCTCCACAAACATTGGTAAAATTTGGAGATGGTGGATCCTGTTGAATTGCTAAGATTGTAGGTTAAAGTTTAACCTACAATGTTAGCAATTAAACAAAACCCAATCATCGATTCAGGGGTGGCATTCCAATTGGTAAGCGATGCAAAACCCATGTGGTAACTAGGCCAATGTCTTATAGAAACAAAATTGATTACATGAATACTCTATATATATATACAGGGAAGAGGCTTGAGGTTCCCCGGAGCGCAGTTGAACTGGAGCTGGAGAAAGATTTAGAAATGACATTTGTTCACTTCGTTTTACAGCGTTTTGTGGTCTGCATGGAACATGATAACACATTGAATGGCTTCAACACGTGGACAACATACCTGGGGCATGTTGTCCGCGGTTTTAACTAGTTTTAGGTTGTTCAAGTTCTTCATTTTATGTTGTTTTCGTAGAAACCAGTAGAATTGCGTGCTGATAGAATTTCAGTGTTTTCATGGATCCCATAAAAATGTCATTATTCCCCAGAGAACCATGGGCCAAATGCACATCCCCTTTTTTCAACATAGCAGCATCTTCAACATCTTCGACGTAAAAACACATCTTCAACGTAGCAACATCTTTCCTCTAACGCAGCTCAAAGCATGTTAATACACCACCCCACCCCCCCCTCTGTATATTAGAAGATCACACATGTATTTTGTATCGCAAGACTCAAGGTTCCTCAATGTTCCGGGGAACCTCAAGCCTCTCCCCTATCTACCTATCTATCTATCTATCTATCGATCGATCGATCTATCGATCTATCTATGGATCTATCCTATCCTATCCTATCCTATGCTATGCTATGCTATGCTATGCTATCCTATCCTATCCTATGCTATGCTATCCTATGCTATGCTATGCTATGCTATCCTATCCTATGCTATGCTATGCTATCCTATCCTATCCTATGCTATGCTATGCTATGCTATTCTATCTATCTATCTATCTATCTATCTACATATGTATATTATACATAATTACATATATATATATATATTATAACTGGGTTGTACTATGGTTGCAACGAAATTCCGTGGAATCCACTCCAAGTCGCCGCTGACGACCCCGAAGATCAAGGAGCGCCGGGTGCATGAAATGCACGAATCCACCTGAAAAATCTGAAAACGGAGTCCGCAAAGGCGGGATGCGATGGGAGTTTCAAGAGAGGTGATGTTGCAGAGAATCAGGGGTTTAACCAACATGGGGGATTGAAACAAAGATAATGGGCATAGGTTAAAATTGCAGACCCATTGGGAGCAACAGATCGAATAGTCGCTGTTAGTATGCTCCACTATTGACCCATACCCTGGAAAACAGTGGAAAGAACAGCATATTAAAAGAACCTTTAACCGTTAACCATAGATAGCTACAGATTGGATGCATTGTCCAACATACACATTTCTCTTCGGTGACCTATCTTTCATTGTCGGTGAATACCCCAAGCTTTGCCGTCTGGGCCGACGCACGGCGCGCAGAGCTGACTCTCGCAATGCAAAACTTGCACTGCTGGCCTGTTGCCGGAATCAATTTGGAACCTGCGAAAAAGATTGGATTAATTGAACTCCTAGTAAAGTAATGAAGAAGTACTTTTCTATTTGTTGGTTACTTTTGGATATTAATCTTATAATGGGTTTAGTTTTGATATGCGACTGATTGTTGGTCGTTGTTGATATTTAGTTTAATATAGCAATATTAATTTGATAGCACTTGATGGTAGTAACCAGATGGGGAACTTCGTGGTTGATAGTAATTGCAATGTAGGGCAATGATGGCTACTGATAATGCCATTCTGGGCAATCATAGCGGTACCATATTGATTCCACTATTGACTATCAAGAGTGGATTCATAGCTAATAATGGTGATCTGGATTCGTAGCCAAGTTAATAGGTCTTCTATTTTGCAAGTGGTTGGTAACCATAGTTAGTTTTAACCCAGGAAGCCATATGGGAGAAACTGATCTATTGGATGGGAATGCATGGAACTTATGATGTACATCTTTCCTGGGGTCACCAGGGGCCGTGTACAACCCGCATGGTTAATTCATGATATGGTAACTCCAAAAGCTGGTGTCACCAGCAAAATGTGATGTCATACCCTCCAGTGAACTAACAGTTTGCTGTGGAAGTCATGGCTCATTGACTTCGATGATAAAAATCAGACGGTAAGCCTCCCATCTTTGTTGCTACATCATCATATTCGCGATCAAAATGATCAAAGGTCAGGTTTGGTATAGCCCATTTTCAGAACATTCCCGCATCCATCGCATCCATTGGTAAAAAATCCTAGCTTTGATGGTTGAATTCTCCCTTTTCCGCCATGTTTCATGGTTAAATCATTGGTTAAATCAGTTAAATCCACCATTTCAATTCGTTTCATGCTGAAAATCTCCAGTTTTCAAACCATTTCATGGTTAAACAACTGGTATTCATGTTTAGAATTTCTTGGTGATACTTCAAAATCCCCAAGACATCACCACTTTTCCCCAGTTCCTCCGTTCCGTTTTTGCGTTGGCCTCGTCTTCCGGATCCATCCACCAGGGCTTATGCGAGGCGCACAAATCGCTCACAAAATCGTCCCAGGCCTTGGCTCGTGCCAGGTCTTGGCCACAAAATGGGATGAATTATAACTGGATCATTACTATATCTATCATTCATAATGATCCAATAATGATTATCTATATTATATTATATTACTGGTTATGAATCTACCATCCAGTGTCAAACATGGATAATCGGAAATCCCTAACTATATCTATAATTCATAAAAAGTTGGAAAACCCTAACTATAATGAAAAAAGTTGCTCGCGAAATAAACCTCCAGGTTGAAAATTACTATATCTGGTTGGTGGTTTCAACCCCTCTGAAAAATATGAAAGTCAGTTGGGATGAGTATTCCCAATATATGGAAAAATAAAAAATGCTCCAAACCACCAACCAGCTATAACCTTGGGTGAAAGGATCATTATCATAATTGGATATTGATCATATCTATAGATATTGATAATGATCCATAACCTGTTAGATATAGATATGATGATACTAATGGGTATTACTATATCATATCTAAATGGGTATTACTATATCTATTAGATTCTATTAGTACATCATTATTA
>Ga0126342_10017400_pt1 | contig 12435 bp, 14 predicted proteins | sample Cyp1metagenome_FD_92528 | JGI IMG/M metagenome (GOLD analysis project Ga0126342, IMG submission 92528) | Coral microbial communities from Lord Howe Island, Old Settlement Bay, Australia - Cyphastrea 1 metagenome | ecosystem: Host-associated > Invertebrates > Cnidaria > Coral ... | reverse complement strand
TAGGCATTTATAGGCATTTATAGGCATTTATAGGCATTTATAGGCATTTATAGGCATTTATAGGCATTTATAGGCATTTATAGGCATTTATAGGCATTTATAGGCATTTATAGGCATTTATAGACATTTATAGACATTTATAGACATTTATAGACATTTATAGACATTTATAGACATTTATAGACATTTATAGACATTTATAGACTATACGCTCTTCCTATTCAGGTGAATTTCTTTAGCCACTTCATTTTTTCATTCAGGTAACGTACGGACTGCGTATGCCATTTGGAAAAAGGGCAATTATTGAAAAATGGTTTGTTGAGATAAGTGCAAGCTGGATGTAGAATCAATATCAAGGAAGAGAATGCTTTGCGAGGCTATCTCTTGCGGTCAAGTGTCTGATCAGAAAAAGCATCAAATTCTTTGTTTTGCCGCAACTTGTCCAGGGCAAATTGAAGGAAGGTGCTGTGTGCCCCTTCTATTTCTGGTCCAAAGACAAACCTCATCTAAAACATAAGCCAGTCTACTAGGTCAAGAATGTAGTCAATGACAGACTTCACTGCTTATATAATGATAACCATATTCTTTCCGACGAATGGGCTATTAAACTATACAAGAGAGCTGGCAGTTCCTGTGAAGCACAAAAGCTGAAACAAAATTGCTTGGATATCTTGGTTTGGTCGCCAAGATACGACATTCGGAAAATTGCATATTTGTCAAAGACTTGCTGCACAACCTGGCTGCTTGTTGCAGTGTTTCAACAAGATGAATCTGCTACTCAAAGGTCTTTGGGCATGTCAAGATATGTCAAGATATGTCATGCTGCTATTTATTACAGTTTGTGTTTCCTCCTCTTGGTGCTTGTCATCCTTCATTCTTTGTGTTGCAGAATCTCAATCTCGAGGGAACTACATAATGAAGGACAAAAAGAAATCATACCAGCTACATCCAGCTACCAAGATATCTTTGATCTGGAAGCCGAGAAGCCATCTGTTGCAACCAATGGAAACGGGGCTCTTAAAGCAATACTCCTCTGGTCTTACATTACACGATTTAGATTCAATGAATGGTCTGCTCTCATGGAATGCAGGAAGAGGACGATAGGTCCTGCAAAACTATGCAAAACTATCTTGTCCAAACAGGTGCCTGCTTGCTCACCAAGTGACAGTTTCCATTTCCAATTTGGACTTCCCATAGACCTAGAATTACACGAGCCAGCCATTTGTTTGGAATCAGTATGCTCTCCTTCTCTGGAATCAACATGATTCACACGCAGAATTCACTCAAATACGTGCTGTGCTTTCCGCATATCGTCGAAACATGTCGAAACATCCCTAACGCCCTGTCAGCCCAAATTTTCGACCAAGAGGCATTGACCGGCTGTACATCGCCGGATTCACCAACTAACCGACCTTGGCCAAGTCAGCTTGTCCAGTGCCAACTCAATTTGCAAAACAGGCTTCTTAGATCGTTTTCTATTTGTTCTTCTTGCACTCAAGGATTTGGTGTGCCAAAGCACCTTTGCCATCATGCACTTGGTCGGTTGACAGAAAAATGAACCTTCCGCGCAATGGACGGCTCAAAACAAGACCCAATCCACATGCATACCAGTTGACAAAAAGTTGACACCAAGTAATGCCAAGTCCATATCGTATCTGCTTGACCGTGAACAAAGACTTGACTTGCTTCTATCTTGCGCCACTTTGTAGAGCTATGTTTGGTGACACATCGTTGATCATAGCCTGAAAATGCAGAAAATGGGCCGTAGATTCTTCAAACGACCCAGGCCTCACATGTTCATTCACCTCCTTCGCCTTCTCTGCAAAGTATCGGGGGACATTGTAGCTTCGGGTCAGAGCTTCATCCTCCTCGCCTGAGGCACAGTGGGAAAAGCTTCAGAATCTTTCAGACTTTGGAAAGCTTTGGTAATTTGGAACATGGCAAATTTTAGAAAAGAATGAGATGTTTATTTGATGTCTCAGAAGACCGCGAAACCCGTTGCTCAACGCATTTCTATCGCATGCTGCAATGCTTCATGTAATTTTGTTTGGGGAACTATGTGGGATGGGAACTATGGGAACTCTACCATCTTGCCTTGACTATATGACAATTTCCATTGGCCGAGTTTCACAGAATTTAAGCCTTCTCCAAAAGACTAGCATTACAGTTCTATGAGTTCCATTGGTTCCGGCCAAGTGCCTTCCTCTGTGTCGTGTATCAACCGAGGCACATTTTGCTGGAGAACTAAGGGCCTCAAAGCATCACAAAAGGCAAAGTATTGCAAAGTTGTCCTGTGAGAGATGTAGGATTGATACCACGGCCTTCAACGCTGAACAAGAGGGACTTCAAATGACTTCAAAGTTCTTGAGATTGTGCACTCTGAAACTTTCAAGTCTTTGGATATATATATATATATATTATATATATTGTACATATATATAATATAAAAGGTAAATATTATGTATATATATATATATTGGAACGTTGGTGCTGGCTGCTGGCTCTGTCATCGAATGTCTGGTTGCTGAGCCTCAAGCCATCTAGGCATCCCCGCTGCAGTGTGGACAATGACATCGGGCTTCACCTGTCGGACCGATCCTTTAAACACGTCAAAAACATGTCAAAAACACATCTTATATCATCTTATATACTATTCTGACTATTCCAAAAGAGCATCTCTTCTTTCACATGTCTGATTGAGATAGTTCTATATCTACAACCTCGGCAGATTCAAGTGCCTCGCGAAGAACTGCTTCGCAATCAGTCGAATTGCCTCATGCAATGAACATGGACTGTTTCTGAAATCTGGAAGGAAACCAAATCCCTTCATATCCCTCCTCTTTTCGTTCTCTCTTTTATATTTGTTTATTTTCTTTTCGTTGAAAGATTTAGAATTTGTTGCCGTCATGCCGTCTCAGTTCCACCAGCTGAGCAAAAAAAGGATCGAGAGCAGGCCATGGAAAGACGGAAAGACATGGAAAGACGGAAAGCTATGCAAAGACTATGCACTGTTTCGCCAAACATCAGGAGACTGGGTCCTCATTACCATCAAACCAGGACTTGCAATCTTGGTCTTCCCGCTAGTCCATATGCATCCATATGCAAGTTCTTGTGGATAGTCTTCTCGTTGTGTCAACCTTTAAAAATTCTTTCGTCTCCTCAAATTTGCACTCTGCAGTCATCTTTTTGCTTGGGGTTGGAACACATAGGCAACTGCGTGAGTCGATCTTGCCATGCTGTGTTCTCCATCTGTTTGCTTTTCCCTTGTTCTTGACAAAGTGGTGTTTGTTACGTTGCCAGTGTAACCCATTTCACATGAGCAAATTGAATGAATTGAATGTATAGTCTTTGACGGATTTGGTATTGTTCCGGTCTAGTTTATGTTATCTTGCTCTCTTGATCGTGTCTCCAGCATCCCAAAAGGCTGTGTTCCTTCTTTATCCGCACAAAAGATTCCAAAACCACCATGATTTTTGATATCCCCCTATGTTTCTGCAAAAAACATCTTGACTTGTACCCAAAATTACAAAATGCATCAAAGTTCTCCAGTGCGTTTACACTGTATATACACATATATACACTTTTCTCCTCCCTTGGCCAAGCTGCAAAGGTCCATCTTCACGTGACTGGAGCGGCTGACACCAACAACATGATGACCTGTTGGAACCGAAGTTGGAGAAACATATGGAAAACTCCTGCGCAGAGGATATTCAATCATATGATAATAATAGTATGTAATATATATAATATAACAATATTATAATATGTATATACAATAATATGTGTATATATAATTATATATAATATAATAATATATATATATATCATGGCTGATATATATATAGTAATAATTATTATAGTAATATACGTTTAAATCAATTCTTACAGTAATTAATTCTTATATTCGAAAGGTTTGACAAAAAATAGCATGACTACATCTGAGATCTCTTCGAAGAAGTTGCTTTAAAACTCCTGCAGCCAAAAAGCCATCTTTCTCCAAACTCGGCAACAGGAAGCGCCCGACCTTGCGAGAGCAACAACTCAAAAAGCCTTCTTTTTGGACTCGTCTTTGCAATTTTTTGGCGAACCCATCAGTTTTCAGTTTTTGTTGAACACTTCGCAGCTGAGCGCAAACTTTGGGAGGACCCGTAGGACTCGTTCTTCCAAACATACCCACACGCATGACGTGCATCGCCAATATACAAAAGTGCTGTGCAAGTGTGCATCATATGGTACATTGAAGTGCATGATCTACTGCATCTACGTATACGCAAAATGTGTATATGTGCTGTGCATATAAAGTACAACTTTGTATAACCTCTCGTAAATCATTTCGTTGCCTTGGAATTTGTGTTCCTTCTCTGGATCATGTGTGAACTTTTACCCTGAGGTCTTGCTATGTCAAGGCGCGTAACCAGTGCTTCCAGTGATGAGCACACGCAGAGCCATGGCACCAGCTTCTGGGCTACAAGCCCCTGGTGAAGCGGGTGAATCGGGTGCAGCCCGTTTCATCCTGGTGATCTCATTTTAGCACTTCAAACCGATTCAAACCCTTGGAAGTCATCCTCGTGTCCTTCCCGTTCTATGCCTGTTCTACGGCCGTTCTATGCCCGTCTTGCCCTCGGAAATTTGGTCATGACAAAATAGATGTTCTTTCAAGGCGTCGCTTTGCCGGCGAAGGATCGACCTCACGTTTCCTATCTTTCCTCATTCATCGTATATTCATATATTAATATATTAATATATATATATTAATCCTTGATGCTGTGTCTGTCTGTATGACAGATATGACAGAAATCTGTCTGAATCCGAGAAACCATCCTCATTGAGTGATCTGAGGACAGTTTGACCACGAAAAAGCTGTTCAATTGCGGTGGCCACAAATCAAGGATTTACAGACAAAGCCTGACAAAGCATAGGATAGAGATGGATAAAGGATCTGTACTTCTGTGTCCAGATGCTACGGCACTCTTTTGCTGATACAAAGTGTCATGATGTTCCATGATTTTTCACTATGTTTCACGATGTTTCATGGCTTCAAAATGTTTCAAATGGCGTGCCAACTTTCATTCCCAAGAGCGATGTCCCAAGGACAGCACCGGCTCACGCGCCAGAAATGTGGTGACGTTCATGTGCACCTCCTGGAGAGCACAGAAATACCGAACAGGCACTGTGCAGTGCACGCAGTGCAGAGTGCAGAGTCAGTGCAGAGTGGACAGAAACGCAGAGTTTTGAAACCGCTGGTTCTCCCCTTGAAACATGTTCGAAACATGTTCGAAGCATGTGCGTAACATTTCAACATGTTGAAACACATTGAAAACTGCATACACGCAGGTTTTGAAACTGTCCAGGTTCACTAGAATATCTGCGGTGCATTCCGTTGCGAGACTCATCTTCCGGATTTCTGTGGTGTTATCAGTGTTATCCTCCATCACGAGAGTCGTCTGCCAATTCACATCTCCTTTGCCAGGTGCCATGATGTGCCATGAATGCTCCGTGAACAAAGCTGTCGATCTCACACAAAGAAAGCAAAAAAATACACTACTATATGACTATATCTACTATGGACAGCACGTTAGCAAGTTGTTGAAACACACTATGGTACTGGACCCTTGGTTTCTCAAGATGAGCGCTGCTAAACTTCAAGGACTTCCTCCTGTTCGGTCTAAACAGTCCAGGCATTTCTAGACTATCCTCAAAGACAAAGAATGTACACATACATTCTGCATACATTCTGCATATTTCTGCATCATTCTGCTTTTCTCTTGGCTTCAAGGGCTTCAAGTTGTGCATTCTGAATGTGTTTCTGTTCACGTGAATCCACACACCGATTCCTCGCCTTGCACCAGCGGCAACTGAATTGCCTGTCGCGGAGTTGCTGACGGCTCCTCCTTTGAGAGATTTTGAGAGATGATAAAACATATAAAACATGATCAAACCCGTTCTGTCAACGGTTCTGTGCTAAAACGAGCTGATTCCGTTTACATTCTGTTTACATTATGTTTACTATGTTTACTTCTGCTAAAACGATCGCTAACGTCAACTGCCTCCGTGACGGGGCGAGCCTGTCAGGTCCAAGGACAAGGTTCACGAAAAGACATGAAAAGACATGAAAAGACATGAAAAGACATGGTGCGTTAAAAGTTCGTGAAAAGTCCTGACGTATCCTGACTTAACCTGTGTGGCCCCTAGGATCCCAGCGTTTGCGATCTTGAGTTCCTTTAGCAAGCCAGCCACAAGCAACAAAGACCTCCCAGCTCAGTTCAAAAATCAGAACAACCTAAGGAGGAAGGACCATGAAACTACACATAACTGCACAAATGACAGAGCATCCAAGAGCAAATCGCACACACACACACACACTTCACGAAAGCTTTCCTAGCCGTTGCAGACTTTATAAGAATCAAAGTCAGGATAAAGCAAGGCCGATTGAAATGATATGAAATGATTATATTGATATATATTGATTGAAGAAAAACAAGCGAATTTCACTCGCATTGGAGAGTTGCACCTCACCCCAGGACGAGTGACCTCCCGAGGCAGAGAAGAAAAACTTTCAGAAGAAAGTCGTAACTCGAGTCGTAACCCGGTCTGGTCCAACGAGAAACTTCAACATCCTTTAACATCCTATCCTATCAGATCCTATCAGATCCTATCAGATCCTATCAGTCAAAGGCTGGCAAAGATATTGCAACTGCAAAGCTCGCCTCCGATAATTCCTTGGCGTGGACATCTGTTGAGAGGACACCCTGAGAGAAGATGATAGAATACCTTTTCCATCCTTTTCCTTCTTCGCTTTTGACAAAGGTCTTTTGCCTATCTCATACCGATGAATTGTGAAGTGGTTTGGCATCGGCTAGTAACTTGCTGCTGATGACTGTTTGCTTTTCCAAACTCAGTAGAGCACCAAAAACCATTTGAAATAACATGCCAGAAACCGAGACACAACTCTGATCCCATCTGATCCCGTGGATAAAGATTGGACTGGCAATGGAATGTGCTGGGTTTGAGGATGTTTGAGGTGCAAGTCAAAGCGTCGAGAGGCATCAGCTGAAGGTTCCAAGATGTTCCAAGACTCGACGAGCTCAGCGAGTCCCCCTTTCCGACAGCAAGTGGCCGGAATTGGGCTAGAAGTGGCTTGCACTGTGCACTCCATTGCTGTCCATTGCTTTGTCGTTGTGTTTCTTACTGGCATTTTCGTAAATCTGGGGCTGAAGCAGCTGAAGGATGCGTTTTTAGCGACTAAAGTGCGTAAGAAGGAACCAGGCTGGAGCACCGTCATCTTTGCACCTCGCTCTTCATTTTGATGGAGCCTACAGCCTGCGGTGTAAAAAATGTTAAAGGAGCAAAGAGCACAGACCTGCAAGGTCAGTGTAGAAAAAGATTTGAGTGGACATGAGTGGACGATTATGGATAGCTTGACACCAACGCCACACAGTGAAAAGTCATGAAAAGGCAAAAGCAAGAGTTCCGAATGCACATCGGTTCCCATATGTTTCCATTGTTCTTTCTCTGTACATCACCCTAAAGAGTGTAAAGGCATCCTATCAGCTTGACATGACGAGAAAATCCATGGAAATCACGGCAAGAATCACACAGACGAAATTTGGATCAAAACATCACCAGAGATATTGGGCACAGGGCACAAAACTGGGCACACTTTAATGATGGGGATACGAATGGAAGATCTTCTGTCCATCATATCATCGTTGTGATGTGTGAACTGCGTGGTATTTACTCAGCCTTTCACAAGTTTCAAAGCACGCGACCGATGCCATTCTTATACAGACACACACTCTTGCCAAGCAGAATCAACAGTTTGAACTCCAAAGCAATGGTGCCTACATGACACACTTTATGCTATCGACATCCGTTCGCTCCACTAAGTGGCTCTGCAAGCATTGCATGCAGTGAAGAATGTCCGAGCCAAATGGGTCTCTTCTTGGAAGAACTCGGACCATAAATTTCAGTCATCTCAAGATATCTCAAGATCCAACCTGAGATCTGACAGTGTGTTTGGGTATTCAGCATGGAACACATATGGAACACTCTTGGTCCAAAAAACACAGACCTTCAAACTGGACTTGGATGATCGGAAGGTCAAGTACCTATACTCACACACCAAACACAGCTGTCTGGACTCCTGATGGTCCTGGCAGCCCACTCTTTGGGGCCATCGCACAGCACTAATTTGTCCTCACCCGCGTGGATCGCGTGCACCGTGGGTCATTCATTGATTCCTCTCAGAAAATCTTTGGGGTCTACATGGGTCTACGTCGTAACGTGATGTAACATGATGTAACGTGCAGTTCATCTGAATTTCATATCACGTTTTGCTGTTCTAGCGATTGTGCGCTTTGCACCCATCAGATTCCACACGGCCGCCAAAAAAAATGCGGAATTGCCCAGCTGAAGCAGTGTTTTCTTCGGAGTTCAAAACCATCAATGCTCAAATTGGCGGACATGTATGAGCGCTGTGAATCATCGTCACGAATCAATTGGTCCACAAAAAACAACATGCCATGTTCAATTGTTTGGAGAGTACCCGATTCCATCCAATTCCACTTGACACGGCGCCGGAGTTTTGCCAACCTTAGGACCAAGGTTTTTGACGCAAGGGCGTCAAAGCAACGTCATCAGAGTCATGGTTGAGCAAAAATAAACGCCTGGCGCATGAGACCTTGGGACTGTCCAAAAAAAACACCATAAAGCCTCCGAAAAAGCAGCCAACTGGGGACAAAAAGGATCAAACAAAGGATCAAAAAGGGTGGAAAGCATTGGAAAGCCCTGTGGCAAACGACATGAAAACACTCGGCAAAGCTATCTGCACTGGAGAAGCGTTGCCAACTGGAGGTGGCAATAGCTGGCAGCAGTGAAGGACGAGATCTAGAATTGATCTAGAATTGATCTAAATAGAAGCGCATCTGGCAAAAGTGCTTCCAATTTGGCAACTGGGGCGGGAACATTTCATGGTGACCAGGACCAGCTGTCAAAGTCCCTTGGTCCCTTGGTTGTTCAAATCTGAGGAAACGTGCCCCTGGCGGGCAGGAACAATACTTGCAACGTGCCCCTGGCGGTTCTTCCAGCTGTCCATTTCAAAAATTGTTCATGTCGTCGTTGATGGTCTTTGTTTGGCTGACACTATGATTGTTTTGATGGAACAAAAACTAAAGACAAAAATGTGCGGCGCCCGTTTATAAAATAGTTGCAACTTCTCAAACGAAACAAATCTGACATGATGCTCCAAACTTACATTGAAACAAGACGAAGCAAAACGAAACCATACGAAACAAATCTGCAATGTGAATAGGCCAGTTACACCGTAGTGCGTACAATAGTTGGTTCAATTCGTTGTTATTTCAAACATTCTGTCAATGTCTGGTTTACCAAATGGCGACATCAAACATTGCAAGTTGTCACAAAAGAGGAACAAATGCAAAACAGTGCAGTTTGTTTACTCAGGCTAAACTGTTTCAGAAAACTGTTCTGGGTCCACATAGCGAAAAAATCTGGCCAAAAACTCAATTCCAAGCGCCAAAACACATTTCTCCTCTTCTACTTCTCCACCATCCTGATTTCCAAACATGTCCTCCACGCAACGCACAGGGATAGCCTCACGAACATGTGCATATTACACGTTCCTGCTGGTGTGCATATTCTAGAAATAATATGAAATAATATGAAATAATATGAAATAATATGAAATAATATGAAATGGTCGTGGATGGTCGTGGTATAGCAGTGTCCTATTACGTACCATACCGTACCCTGGGTCACTTGCAGTGTCCAGTGGCCTGTCCTCACCCGGTGTTTCTTTCTCGTCTCGGATCCTCGCAGCTGCCAACAAATGAATCTGTGATTGTAGCCTCAGTTGATCTCAGTTGATCTCAGCTTCACAAATCTTCACAATGCCGGCTGGTTTCCGCATCTCAGAATCGAATCAAAGAATCTGCATCTCATGTGCAAGACCTTTTCGGAACAATGGAATTAGTCCACATCAGCTTGCACGGCAAGCGAAAATAAATTCAATCGACAATGCGGACGCAAACCACCATACGAAGACCACTTGGTTCTTGAAGGATACAATGCAGGACGACATAGGACGACTGTGTCAATTGAGGGAATCGTTTGGCTCTTCTATCGATTCTATCGGCCACACTTCTCGGCTCTAAATGGCTCTAAGGTCATGACATTTGTACCTGCTTCTTCAGGATTGCCACTTCAATCCCCAGGTCCATGCCGGCCTTCAAAAGCACACCAGAAATGGCCAGAAGGCAATACTTAGCCAATCTTAGCCACAACATGCCACAACTCATTCCTTTGGAAGCCTCGCGGTGCCAAATCCCAGGAGATGTTCCGGTGTTGTCCCTTTGACATCCTTTAACAGTATGTCAGTATGTCCGAAAGTTCTACTACTGTCCTGCCTCTTCTGCCTTTTCCTTTTCTTCTTTTTTCGTTTCTGCTTCTGACGCTTTGCGGGCTTGCTCTTCATTCAGCTCCCGGACTTTTTGCTCAGCCCTTGGAAAAAGCATCGAAATTTTAATGCCATTCTGTCCATGACCAAACAACACACACCTTTAAAATCCATACTCCTTTGACCACAGGCCCCATTCCTTTTTCGCCTGAATTCCACCGATGAATTCCACCGATAAACTTCCGATAAACCCTGGGAGCCTGCGGCTCATGTGGGTACCCATATTCATATCATATGCCGTTTTTCAGCCGAACGACATGTACCGTTTTTCCGGACTACTGAAGGAGGGCCAGCAGCTGCTGTTCAAGCTTTCCCGCAGCTTTGCCGCGTTGAAGAATTCTGCCTCACGACTCAGCGGAACATGGGGTTGCAACGCGTGCGCAGTCCGTGTGTAGATCTGGGAAAACAACTGAAGGAAACAATGGAGAAAATGGAACCAAATGATTGAGACGGTGCCTACTTATGTTCAGACCCAAGAAAAGGTATGTTCCTCTTTTTTTGGCAATGAAGAGTTGGATTCTTCGCATGGCCATGCCCACTACTTTCACGACACTTGAACACAGGTGGTGGTTCAGTCAACCTGCCAAAATTGATTGGAAGATTTGGAAGGTTCCTGCCACATCTTTTATCTTTGCCTTGTCGTTGTCCTTGTCGAAAGTACCATCATTGAACCTGAGATGTCACAAGGCAAAGCAACATGGCAGCAGGATTACAGCTGTGGCAGGTGCTTTGGTACTTTGGTAGTTTGTACCAAATGTTGTATAACACGGTAACACGGTCTGTTTGTTGAGCTCACACAGTTTTCATTCGTGCTTCATCAAAGTGGCTGATGCTCCCAGAAGTCAAGACCAATCAGTTCGCATGCACGCGTGCACCGGAAGCCGACCGTCACGTCAATCAAGCTGAGGCAAGGTCGGCAATTTCTGCGATCAAGTACAATGTAAGGATGGACACAAATGCTGTGTGAATTTGAGTGTGTACAATCTCTGAAACTGCACCTCGTCTGCTATATGGGGAACCACCAGAGTGCCACAAAAGATCTCTGAGTGCTATTTTAATCTATTTCAATCTGAAATAGTATTTCTCTCTGTTCTCAGATTACTTGACCCTCAGAAGTCTTGCTCTCGGATTGCTGAAACTTGGAGCATTCAACTTATGGTGGCCACATTGGAAGTTGTGTGAGTCAAGTCCATCCTTTCCACCGTGTCAAAACTCTTTGAAGTCACTCTTCGCGGTCAAATGAGTCAATGATTCAATGATGTAACTGCGTGCTTATGTTGCATTTTTCAATAAACTAGTTAGTACTGTAGTATGCTGTGTTTGTAGTACATGATAGTCACCCCAATCATCCCAACTCTTGCCAGTTCTACTCGCAACAATCCAGATATCATGGGTGTCAAGTTTTCCACTTCCGTGACATCCTTTTTTTGAGACTTCCAAACTGATCTTGGAAGGCATATCAGTTGGAATATCTATCACGGCATATCTATCAAGGCACTAAACAGAGAAGTAGGTGATGCCAATGGAGATGCCGCACAAAACGACCATGCCCAGCAGTTGCTTCGCAAGCAGAAGCCATGCTGCTTCACCGCCACCTCGCAGCAAGGCCCCAACAAAACATTGACATGACAATACATGACAAGATCTGAGGAATATGACATGACAACATTGTCCAAATATTTGTCCAAATACGATACCGATAGTGTAAATACATGTATATATCATTATATATCATTGTATATCATTATATTATATCATTATATAGGAAACCGCCGCACCTTTTGCTGTCTGCCTGGAAGTTCCATCAGCCTTCAGCCAGTATTTGTCGGCTGGAAGGATTCAAAACCACCACCCCTCAGAGGTGCCATAGGGCGGGATGGGCCGGGGGGCTTGAGCCCCAGCAACAGTGAAGTTGGTTACCTATTTTCAGGAAACCGCCGCACCTTTTGCTGTCTGCCTGG